>Ga0307516_10001465_pt1 | contig 32608 bp, 29 predicted proteins | sample 19_EM_MG_FD_203310 | JGI IMG/M metagenome (GOLD analysis project Ga0307516, IMG submission 203310) | Populus trichocarpa ectomycorrhiza microbial communities from riparian zone in the Pacific Northwest, United States - 19_EM | ecosystem: Host-associated > Plants > Roots > Unclassified | place...
ACCAGCCACTGGCCGGCGCCCGGGGCGATGCGGTCGGCCAGGGTCGCCAGCGGAGCGCCATCGCCGATCAATGCGGCGCCCAATACTCCCTGGGAAATCCATTGTAGCCCCACGTACAGAGCGATCACCATGCCGACGCCGATGAGAGCGGCTCTGGGCACGATGCGCGACGGGTCCCGGACCTCTCCCGACGGGGAGAGAGCCGTCTCCACGCCCGAATAGGCGAATACCACGATCACGAGCGAACTTCCGATTGAGTTCCAAGTCGGCATGGCGGCAATGCGCAGATTGTCCCAATGCACGAAGCTCGAGCCGAGGAGGGCGAGGAGCAGCAGCGGCACCACCTTGGCCGCGGCGAAAATCACTATGGCCGTTGCGCCAAGCTTGATGCCGCGAGCATTCAGTGCCAACAGCATCGTGTAGATGCCCAGCATGGCGAGCGAGCGGGGCGCGGCGGAGGCGAGTATCGGAAAGATATGCGCGGCTTGATCGGCCAATATGGCTGCCATGCCGCCGTTGCCCGCAACGCTGGAAATCCAGAGGAAGGCGGCGATGGCAAATGCCGGAAGGGGGCCAAACGCGGCGGCGACGTAGCTATAGGGTCCGCCGGTGAGGGTCACCCGGCTTCCCGCTGCCGCGAAGCACAGCGTAACCGGTACGAATAGAAGAGCGCCCAGGATGAAGGCGAGCGGCGCCGCGGCACCCATGGAGGCGGCCAGGGTGCCGGGTAACGCGAAAATGCTGCCGCCTATGGTGACGTTGACCACGGACGCTGCCAGCGCCCACAAGCCGATGGCGCGAATCAGGACCGAGTCGCCCGAGCGCGCGATGGTCCCGGAGTCAGTGACGCGGGAGAATATCGGCATGCCGGGTAAGGTACTCGCGCACTTCGCCGACGAAGCCGTCGATATCCGCTTCCGTCATCGGCAGGCTTAGGGTGATCATGCCGCGTTGTGCGACGTAGTAGCCGCCTGCGATCATTTCCAATTGAAACAGGCGGCGCAGCGGCGCCGTGGGCGGTTCGAGCAGGGACGGCTCGGTCAGTGCGGCCCCGTTCCAATGCGTATTGAGCACGCCCCCCAGTCCCGTTGCGTGGAAGCGCAGGCCCAGCGAGCGGCCGAGCGCAGTCAATTGCAGACGAAGGTTGTCGCCGAGGGCGTTCAACCGGATGCAGGCCTCGGGTGTGTAGACGTCGCGGGCGCCGACCAGCCCGGCGCTCATGGCAACTACGTTGTTATTGAAGGTGCCGCCCTGCGACAACTGCCCGCCCTGGGTCGTGTCGAGGTGGCGCATCAGTGCGCGCGAGCCGCCGAACGCACCGAAGGCGAATCCACCGCCCCAAAACTTGCCGAGCGTGGTCAAATCCGGCGTAATGCCGCGCAACCCTTGAACCCCGCCCGGTGCGAGCCGCGAGGTCATGACTTCGTCGAATATGAGTACGATCCCGAGGCGGCGAGTCTCCTCGCGCAGCATGGCAAGAAATTCAGGCGTGGCGGGGATGGCGCCCCCGGCGCCGAGCATGGGTTCGACGATGACGGCCGCAACATCCGTGCCGTTCGAGCGCAGCGCCGCGCGTGTTCCGCCGATGTCGTTATAGGTGGCCTTGATCACCGGGAACGGCACGCTCAAGGGCGGATCGACCGGCCCGTAGATCATGAAGCCGCCGTTGTAGCAGCCGTTGAACACCAAAATTTTGGGACGCTGGGTGGCGTGGCGCGCGACCAAGGTCGCGAACAGGCACGCCTCCGAACCCGAATTGCAAAAGCGTACCTGTTCCATGGAAGGAATGCGGCGCGAGATGAGCTCGGCAAGTTCCAATTCCTTGGTGTTCAACCCGCTCAAGGAAATGCCGGCCCCCATCGCCTCGGTGACTGCCTGCTGGATGGGCGCGCAGGTGTGTCCGTAGACGCCGGCGGCGTAGTCGCCCACCAAGTTCAAATACTGGTGGCCGTCCAGATCGGTGATCCGCGCGCCGCGGCCGCCGGCTATGGTGAGCGGGAAGGGCGCGTGGAACAGGGTCTGCCGTGAATGCCCGCCCGGAAGCGCCTTGGCGGCACGCTCATGACGCGCGCGGCTCAAGGGATTGGCGGCGGCATAAGCTTGTTCCGCACGTCGCATGGCCGCTTCGACGGCCGCGGCCGGGTCGCGTTCGGCGGCCGCGTTCATACGATGGCGCGCTGCGACGATCTATCAAGCGGGGCGGCGGGAAGACCGAGAAGTTTGCGCGTTTCGGCCGGCGTCGAAATCTTGCGATTGAGTTCACCGGCAATACGGACTGCCCGCTTGACCGATTCGGCGTTATCCACGAATTTTCGGCCGCGGCTGTGGTACAGATTATCCTCGAGGCCCACGCGCGCGTGTCCGCCCATGAGCAGTGCGAGCGTGGTGAGCGGCAGCTGGAACGGTCCGATGCCGGAACACAGCCAGACGGTCTGTTCCGGCAGTTCCTTCAGCATCTGCAGCACGTTCTCGGGAGTCGGATAGCTTGCCGTCTGCGCGCCCATCACCGTCTGAACAAGAAAGGGCGGTTCGATCAGGCGGCGCTCGATGAGATCGCGAATGACCCAGGCACCGCCCGTGTGATAAGTCTCCAATTCCGGCTTGATGCCGCGTATCTGCATTTCGCCGGCGAATTTCTCGACGATTCCGTACGTGAAGGGAATGCAGACATCGATTTCCGTTTCCGCGCGCGGATTCGGCATGGTTGCGGGCCGCGCCTTCATGGTGAACCGGCTCATGTCCGGCGTCAGATTCAACGAGGCCACGTCGGGCAGCGCGTCGAGGCAGGACAGGCGCTCCTCCATGTTCATTTGAAGATCGCCGCCGGTGGTGTTGTTGATGACGATGTCCGGACATCGCGCGCGGATTTTGCCGTTGACTTCCTGCCAGTCTGCAACCCGGCGCGCTCCCAGGGTCAGGTCGCGCGGGTCGCGCGCATGCACGTGTACCATGGAAGCGCCCGCCTCGTAGGCGGCCGCCACCGAGTCGGCGATTTCGTCCGGCGACTCGGGCAATCCATCATGTGTTTCCTTGCCTTGAATGCCGCCGTTGCATGCCACACAGATCATGGCGGGCGGGAAACCGGAGCGGGTCTGCTCCATGAACTCGAAGGTGTCGGCGTAGCGCCAGGCAAGCTTTGCCATAGGGAGCTCCTTCACTTTTGACCATGATGATTGAGCTGCAGCCGTCCGCATAGGTGCAATCCTACACGCGATTGAGTCATGCGATACTGCGCCGTGCCGCAGCCTCCCATTAGCCTGCCGCACCAAACCGCGGTTCCACGCCAGACTTGAGGACACATCATGAGTATTTTCGAAAGCATCAAGAACGCGATTTTCGGGCACGGTTCGACGTCGGCCGCCGCCGGCACGCCGGCCCCACAGGGTTCCTCACCTTCCGGCGGCGCGAGTTCGCCTCCGGGTCGGCCATCTGCCGCCGCCGCTCCAAGCGCGGCGATTTCCGCGGGAAGCCTCGAGGCGCAGCTCACTCAGCTCAATGCGAAGAGCGCACAGAAATTGAACTGGCAGACTTCCATCGTCGACTTGATGAAGCTGGTCGGACTCGATCCCAGCCTGGCGAACCGCAAGCAGCTCGCCCAGGAATTGGGATACAAAGGCGACACCGCCGATTCGGCCTCGATGAATATCTGGCTTCACAAGGAAGTCATGGACAAGCTGGCGCAGAGCGGAGGAAAGGTGACGCCCGATCTGAAGGCGTGATCCGAAGCGCAATCCGGTACGTCGCACCGGGGATTTTGGTGGGCATCCGCGGAGCGCGAAAGAGCGGATAACTGGACGAGGGAGATCGGTCAACCTGATTCTCGCGCGGCCCGCGGTGCCCTTGAAGTACATTACCGTTTCCGGCGCCGGTTACCAACACCACTTCGTTATATCGGCATGTCGGACGGATCTGACATTTTCCGCTACGCGGCACTCTCGGCACTGTAGCGCGCCAGCAGGCCGGTGCGGACGGCGTGACGATACACGCGCCCATAGTAATAAGCCGCAAGCAGCAGTTCCGCAACGGCTACCGCCACGCCCTCGAGCAGCGGCGCCGCCGGAAATCCGCGGCCGTGCAGCAGATGGCGCATGCCCTCGAACACGTACGCCGGCGGCAGGGCATGGGCCACCCACTGCATCCATTGCGGCAGTGTGGAGAGCGGATAGAAAACCGCCGCGAAGGGCGATATCAATGCCGGCATGGGCCACAACAGCCATTCGGAGGCCGGTCCGAGCTTGAGCACGATCGCGCTCGCAAAGATGCCCAGCGTGATGCCGAACATGAACAACACCATGAAGAAAGCCACCAAGGGGACGCCCAACGAAAAGAACTGCAGGTGGAAGACGCCGGTCGCGAGCACCAGCATGACCACAACGCCGAGGCAGCTGGTCATGACGCTGGTGATCACGAGACCGGCGATGTATTCGGAGATGGAGAGCGGCGACGCGAATAGATTCAGGAAATTGCGCGACCAGACGTCTTCCAGAAAAGCCGTGCTTACCCCTTGCATGATGCGCGTGCAGAAGTCCCAGAGCAGGACACCGCCCAGCAGCGTGGGCACGAAATTGACGCCGCTGCCGCTCACGGAATTCAAATAGCGTGTGATGAATCCCCACAGCACGATGTCGATGGCCACCCAGGTCACCATGGGAAACACGCGGACCGGGCTGCCGCGGAGCAGGTAGATCTGCCGCAGGACGATGCCGGCAATGGGACGCAGCGTCACGGATGTCTTGCCGCGGCCAGCGGCTCCCGCGCCAGGCGGATGAACAGATCTTCCAACGTGGCTGCCCCATGCTGTTCGGGCAAGGCCCGGGGATCCCCCTCCAGCAGCGACTTGCCATGCGACAGAAATATGACGCGATCGCACACCGCCTGCACTTCGTGCATATTGTGCGAGGTCCACAGAATGCCGCAGCGGTCCTGGGTTGCGAGATTCTTGATCTTCTCCCGAATGAGCTGTGCGGCCGACGGGTCCAAGGATGCCGTCGGCTCGTCCAGCAGCAGCAGCTTCGGCTTGTTCACCAACGCCTTCGCCAGCGCCGCCCGAGTCTGCTCACCGGAGGACAGCAGCCCGCACTTGGTATGGCGCAATTGCGCGAGATCGAACTCTTCGAGCAGTTCCTCCACTCGCCGCCGCAAGCCCTTGATGCTGTACAGCAGTCCGAAGAAGCGCAAATTCTCCGCCACCGTCAAGTTGCCCGGCAGCGCGGCGTACACCGCCGCGAAATTGGTGCCCGCGAGGGCGCGTGCCCGGTGCTTCGCAAGATCGATCTCACCGATCAGCACGCTGCCGCTCGTCGGCTGCAACACGCCCAGTATCATGTTGATCGTGGTGGTCTTGCCCGCGCCGTTCGGCCCCAGGAGACCGACGATCTCGCCCGGCCTCACGGTGAATGAGAGCGCGTCGAGCGCGACCATCGAGCCGTAGACCTTGCACAGCTTGTCCGCGCGCAGCGCCGTGCGCTCCGCGTCGGCGCCGGATTGTGCGCCCGATGGTCTCGTGCCCTCGGATAGTGCGATCAAGTTCGGTTGTGGTGCATTCATCGCATGATGATTATGCCCGGTAGCATGCTAAATTACTTGGACGGAGAAGAGGAGCATCGATGACGAACATTCACTTGATCGGCGGCGAGAAGGGTGGCGTGGGCAAGTCCCTGGTCGCGCGGCTGCTCGCGCAGTACATGATCGACAACAACGTTCCCTTCCTCGGCTTCGATTCGGATCGTTCGCACGGCGCCTTGCTGCGCTTCTATGCCGGCTACGCATCGCCGGTATTGATCGACAGTTATGAAAGCATGGACGCCATCGTCGAAGCCGCGGCCGAGGTGCCGGAGCGCAGAGTCCTGGTCGATCTCGCGGCGCAGACGCAGGAGCGCTTGACGCAATGGATGGATGAATCGCAGCTGCTCGAAGTCGCACCCGAACTCGGCCTGCACATCCGCTACTGGCATGTCATGGACGCGGGCAAGGATTCCGTGGATCTGCTCAAGCGGCTGCTGGATCGTCATGGCTCGCGGTTGAATTACACCCTGGTGCTCAATGAAGTACGCGGCGATGATTTCCGGATCCTCGACAAATCCGGCGAGAAGGAGCGGGCGCTCGGGCTGGGCGCCGGCATCATTCATATCAAGCGGCTGCAGGAAGTATCGATGATCAAGATCGATGCCAGCAGCGTCAGCTTCTGGGCGGTGGCGAACAAGAGCGATGCCGATACCAGCGGCCTGCGGCTGCTCGAGCGTCAGCGCGTCAAGGTGTGGCTGCGGAACTCGTTCGTCGAGATCGCCAAGCCGGGGGTTTAGCTGCAGGGGGAGAGGCAGAGGCAGAAGCAGAGGCAGAAGCAGAGGCAGAGGCAGAGGCAGAAGCAGAGGCTTGACGCTGGCTCCATAAGGGATCGCGTACCGATTTTCTTTCTCTGCGAACTCGGCAGTTAATGGCGTTTCAGTTTCCATTGGACGCTCTTAGATTGATGGCACGCGAGCGAGGATTTTTCATCTTCGCCGTGCATCACCAGTCAAAGGAGTAGTCATGAATAGCTTTACTGTCACCGCCGTCGGAAACCTAGCCAAGAATCCGGAATTGGCCGTCAAAGGCGACACAACCTATACGCGCCTCTGCCTCGTCGGCAACGATTATGCGGGTAAGGACGATCGTGGCAACGTGCGGGAGGCCGTCACCACTGTCTGGTTCGTAGCATTCGAAAGCCTCGGCGAAGCCATCGCCAAAAACGCGCGCAAGGGGGATCAGCTCATTCTTCAGGCGCAGATCCGGTCGAACAATTGGACCGATAAAGACGGCGGGAAGCAGTACGACCATTCTTTCGTCGTGCAAAACTTCCGATTCGGCGCGCCGGGGAGGGTGAAGCGCGAAGAGCTTGCAGCTCGGCGCGAAGAGCAAGACATCGGAGCACTCGAAGCCGAAGTCTGATTTCGCATCCCGCTCAGTTCGCAACACTCTGGAAAAGGAATTCCGCCATGCATCACCCCTGCACGCGGCGCTTCACCGGGAAGCACATTGCGGTTCGCCATCTGTTCACCTTCTTGGTTTTCATGACGCCTGAACTGGCGCTGGCTCAAGCGTCGCCGTTCATGACGGGCGCGACGGCGCTCCAGACCAACATCGTCGCGTGGCTGACACCCGTCGCGATCATTCTGGTCATGGTCCTGGGAGGCATGGCCATGGCAAACCGAATCGCGCAGGTCTCGGGAACATATGGCACGGCAGCGGCGCAGACCATCGTCGAAAATTGCGGCAATTCCCTCATCCTCCGATGCTCTTCGGGGGAAAATGGAGGCACGTCCCAATTCGCCTCGAAGCTGATCGGCGAACGGGAGATCATCCGGCGACAGACTTCGCGCGGCAGCGATCGCGAGGGACTATTCGCCGTTCGAAACAGCAGGCGCTCGAAAAATACCAGCGAGCAGCACGTGACGGAACTCGCCGTCATGGCGTCGCAGATCGAGCAGCTTCCCGATCTGTGCGGTTACCTCAAATTGGCATCCGCCAAAGAATGGCGGAAGGTTGCCATCCGCGCGTCGCGCCGCCGCCCCCGTCGTCGATTCCCGTGATTTCCATGGAGGTTCCCCGTGCCAAGCCCACCCTCATCGCCTGAAATCAACATCCGTTCCCCGTGCTATTTCATTGCGCGCACCGCTTCCACGTGCTGGCACTGCGGTTCGCCGACTGCGTTGGTTGCGTTCGCCTTGCCGCCGGGGCATGAAACTCTCGATGTCGATGATGAGGCACCCGTCGATGAGACATCGGACGTCGAGACGCCAGACGTCGAGACGCCAGACGTCGATACACCAGAGGACGAGACGCGGCGCCGCGAACATGCGCCGGCCACCTGGAGCGTCGCGGATCACAACGCCTTCCTGTTCTACATCGGCTTCCTGCCTGCTGCCGTTCAGGAACGAATCAATCAGTACCAACCGGCGTATAGGCCGCTTGACCCGGACGCCGTCGCCACCCCTGTCCCGGTCGGTGTCCCTGCCGCGAATGCGGGCTCCGGCTCGTACTGGGCGAACCACTGCGAGAAGTGCGGCTGCCTATTGGATGATCACGAATTGTTCTGCGAACCCGATGGAGCCTTCCTGCCGACGAGCGCATCGGCTAGCGCAGCGATTCGTCTCGTGCTGGTCGACGAGCCATTCGAGACATTCGCTGCGGGCTATTCCTATGAGCCGCCGCTCTTCGACGCCATGATCCGCGGGTGATGCAGTCATGGCCGTTTATTTTCTAAATCTCAAGACATTCGGCAGGTCCGGCGGCAGCAGCGCCGTCAGTGCGGCCGCCTATCGAGCCGGCGAGCGGATTCACGATGAGCGCAGCGGCAGAACCTACGATCACACGGATCGCCGCGACGTGCTCCACAAGGAAATCATGCTGCCGGGAAGCATCGAAAGCGCCGACATGGATTGGGCCAGGGACCGGTCGCAGCTTTGGAATGCTGCCGAGAGGGCCGAGACCCGAAGCAACGCCCGCGTGGCTCGGGAGTATCTCGTGGCCCTTCCGGTCGAACTCGATGCGGCTCAGCGCCTCGCACTGGTTCGCGGTTTTTCTCGAGAGCTCATCGAGAAGTATCGTTTTGCCCTCGATCTGGCCGTCCATGCTCCACGCGATTTTCCGGGGAGCGACCCCAGGAATTTCCATGCGCATCTGCTGGCGACGACCCGGGAGATCACTGCGGAAGGGCTCACCGTCAAGACCAGCTTGGAGCTCAACGATGCGAAGCGTCGTAGCCTGGGCCTTGGGCCTGCCATCAACGAACTCCTGTACGTACGTGAGCGTTGGGCAACCGCAACGAACGAGGCGCTGCGCGATGCGCACATCGATGCAAGGGTCGATCACCGCACGCTCGCGGCGCAGGGAATCGATCGCGAGCCGTACCCATACATCCCGCGTGCAGCGTTCGAGATGGAACGGAATGGGTATAGGAGCGCGCAGGCCGAGCGTTTGCGCGAGGAATACCGGGCCCGCATCGAGGCCCGGTTACAGCGGGACGCCGTCGCTGCCGCCGCGAGTTCGACCCAAAGTTCACTCTCGTCGGCCGGAGCTGCTTCGCGCACCGCACCCGCTCCCGCCGGATCCGCTTCCCACACCGCAGCCGCTACCAATACTTCGATTGCCCGCGAGACCAGCGCTGCTGCCGATGCCGCTGCCGGCTTGAAGAGGCCGCAGACTCTCGACGAAATCAGGCGCCAGGCGCGGGAGGACTGGCTGCGAATGAGACAGGAAGCGGTCAATGCTTCGTCGGCGAAATCGTCCTCCGCCGCGGCAGGACAGACGCGGGAACGAGTCGATGACGATCACCTCTCGCGATAGCTTGTCCACCTTTCGCTGTAGCCCTGGAAACCTGGCGAGATCGCCCACGTGTGCGAGATCGGCCATGTGCTGCACGATCCGCCGAATCACCTTCGCATCTTGCTACGTCTATTCGCCGTGCGGATCGGGGGTCGCCTGCGAGCGGTCGCGATTGCTCCGGGCCATGCTCAAATCCGGCGATGCTCACTTCATCGTCAAATACGCCTTCCGCGTTCGCCAGCAGATGGTCGACGAGTCACCCCTGGCCGGGTTCGTCTGCCCCGATCATGTACTGGTGCCTGTGCCTGGAAGCGCAAAGTCGGCCTCCGGCACCATGACCGTGGCCGAGCATCTGGCGACGGCGATGGCGGAGGCGGGATTGGGCGGCGGCCTGTGGAATGGGCTGCGCCGCGTCTGGCCGGTTCGCAAGTCGGCGACCGCCCCGCCCGGATCGCGACCGACCGTGGCGAACCACTACGATTCGTTCGCCATCGAGGCGACCACTGCGCTGCCGCCACGGGTGGTGTTGGTCGACGACGTGATCACCAAAGGCAGAACGCTGCTTGCGGCTGCAGCGCGGCTTCAGGACGCGTTTCCGAAGTCTGAGATTCGGGCGTTTGCCGTGCTGCGCACCATGGGACTGGTCCAGGGAGTTGATCAGCTGCTGGAACCCTGCGTTGGCGAAATCCGCTGGATGGCCGGGGATGCGCACCGCACCCCGTGATCGGCGGCGTTCACGGTAGCTAAAACCGTGAGCCTGGGCGGGGAGCCGCCGACATGCTCGATGGTGAGGTCAACGCGCCCGCCGTAGTCGATGTCAATGTATTAGTTATGTGAATTATGCTGTTTAGAATCAAAAATATGTTATAGGACACATTTTCGGGTTGTTTTACAATCGAGCATTCGTGTAATATTTATCATAATTATGCCTTATCACAGCCAAAATAACGTACCGCAAACACGCACGTTGGGACGACTGGAGTCCCGCGTCGTGCTATCGCTCGCCGAATACCGGAGATCCTTGATCCGCATTTCGGACCTTACCGCCATTCTGGGCTCAGAGTCGAAAGCTAGACGGGCTCTACGCGCGCTGATTGAAAAGGGGTGGCTCGCGCGAGTGATCGGCGGCAAGTACCTGTTTCTGCCGCCGGAGCGAGGCCCCGAGAAAATGGGCGAAAGCAATCCGTTTGCACTTGCTGCTGCGGTGATTGAGCCCTCCTATATCGGTTGGTGGTCAGCCGCCGCTTGGCACGGGTTCACGCCTCAAGTACCGATGACGGTGTTTGTCGCGGTCACAAAACAAGCGCCGCAGCGAACTATTGATGGGACCGATATACGTTTCGTGACCGTTCTTAAGCGCAAGTTCTTCGGCTATGAGCCGAAAGATGTCTATGGCCGCTTGGTACCTCTCTCGACACCAACAAAGACGCTGGTGGACTGCCTTGATCGCCCGGATCTGGCTGGAGGTGTCACGGAACTTGCACGTATTGCGCACAGTGCTTTGGGCGCTCTCGATCCTGAGGAGATCTTAAATGCGGCGCTCGCCCAAAAATCAACTGCGGTATTGCAGCGTCTCGGGTATCTGGCAGATGAAGTCGGGCGGCCTCTTCCGGAATTGGTGCGCGCACGGTTACGGGCGGCTATCCCCAAAACTTTTCGGGGGCGGCTCGGACGAAGAGAGCCGCAACATGACGACGTGGGCTATGTCGCCGACTGGAGTCTCACCGTCAACATCTCCTCGACGGATCTCTTGACGGAAGTCCCTCGTATTAGCAAGGCATCGCCCCGATGCTTCGGCTTAACGAGATTCGTAAGGCCGCCGAGCGTTCCGGTGCCCGTGACATCAGCAAAGTAGAGATCGACGTCATTCTCACTTTCTTGCTGCAACTGTTCGTGGAAAACGGGCTCACCGAACACCTCGCCTTCAAAGGTGGCACGCTCTTGCGCAAGATGGTGTTTGGACCTCGAGGCCGACTGTCTACTGATCTTGATTTCACTCGCCGCACAAACCTTGATCTTGAAAACCTGATGCTCGAGTTTCTCGGGGCCTTCGAGAACGAGTATCGAGGACTGTCCTTCGATGTCCACAAAGATAATGGCTGGTATGTAGCCGAGGACAGTTGCGGCATTAACCCGGTGTGCCGCCACAAGGACAACCAGCACGGCGTGAAAGTGAAAATTCAAGTAAGCATCCGCGAGACGCCACTAATCCAGGTCGTGGCGGTAAACCAGATCGCGCAAGAATATTTCAAGTATTTCGACTTTGCGCCTTCCGCCGTGCCCTCACTCGCCCTCGAGGAAGTGATCGCGGAGAAAATCCGCGCAGCTCATCAGCGCTCGAAGATTCGTGATTTGCATGATCTTGCGCAAATAGCCGAACGGGATTTTGATCGAAAGCTCGTGCGCTCGATTGCAACCTTGAAGCTTTGGGCGAGCAAGGGGCCTGGTCTCGATTATTCCAGGCTCTGTCAGCGCATTGAATCCGACGACTATGATTTGGCGGATCTCACGTTGCTGCTGCGCAAGGACCAGCGTCCGTCGGTCGCCAACCTTATCGAGAGAGTCAAGACGGGCTTTCGTTTTCTCACCGAACTCACGCCGCAGGAACGGGCGCTTACTTTGGATTCAAATGGGGCCCTACGGCAGGAAGCTTCGGCGCTCGCCGCTTTCCTTGCGGAACGCGCCCTGCAGCTGGATTCCGCTTCCTAAGGCACACCAGAGCTGTTTCCTCTGTCGATCAGAACGCTTCCACCTATCTGATTCTCGAAGGCAAGCTCAAAATTGCCGCCGACTTTGATGCGCCACTACCAGGTGATGTGTTCTGTGCCTTCGAGGGGCGCTGATACGCGCTATGCTCGTTTGAATGGAGCCGGACGCCAAGACCCTTCCCACGGCCCGACCGCTGCAAGGTCTGACTCGGACCGAGATCGGCAATCGCTTCGAACGTGCCCTCGCCAAGGCCGATGGGGCGGGCGGAGCGCACTGCATACACGAGCTCTGGATGCGCGGCGAAATGGCCATTAATATCGAGCGTGCGCTCGAGCGGCTGTGGGCCGAAGCGGGCGCTACCGTTCCGGACTGGCTGCCCATGCGCCATATCGAGTGGCTGCCGACTGCGTACGAGGTGGCATCGCGTTTTCGCGCTGCGGCCAAGGGCCGGTCGAACATCTACCTGGTGTTGCTGGACTACGAGGACAGTCGTACGGAGTCTTACGGCGTGTACGTAGGCATGAGCAAGTACTCGCCGGCGCAGCGTTTCGATCAGCACAAGGCGGGGATCCGGGCGGCGGGAAGCGTGCTGAAGCGAGGTATCGAAGTTCTCACCGGACCGACGCTGCACCTGCAGTACGTCAAGCGTGGCGAGGCTGAGAGAATTGAGGGGGAGCTGGCGGAGGCCCTGGCGGCTGCCGGGCTGTTGGTCAAAGGCGGGCATTGAAGCGAGCACCGGCGGTGCTCTTTGGAGCAATGGATGATCCTCATCGGCATGTTCGATTCGCCCTTCGTGCGCCGCGTTGCGGTCACCCTGAATTTGCTCGCGATTCCTTTCGAGCACCGCAATTGGTCGGTGGGTAAGGACTTCGATCGGATTCGCGAGTTCAATCCCTTGGGCCGAGTCCCCACGCTGGTGCTGGACGACGGGGAATCGTTGATCGAGTCGGCGGCCATTCTGGATTACTTGGACGATCTCGTGGGCCCCGCGCGGGCGTTGTTGCCGCCTACGGGCCGCGATCGCCGGCAGGCGCTCCGCATCATGTCCATCGCCGTGGGCGCCGCGGAAAAAGGCGTGCTGCAAGTCTACGAGTCGGCGTTTCGTCCCGAGGAGAAGCGCCATGAGCCCTGGGTCGATCGATGCCGCGTGCAGACGCACGGAGCGCTGGCCGAACTGGAGCGCATGGCAGCGGGGCGTGCCGACGGATGGCTGATTGGCGGGCGCATGACTCAGGCGGACATCACCGCGAGTTGCGTGTTCACTTTCCTATGCGATGCAGTCGGGGCGGGCGCCGCCGGGGCCTATCCGGGTCTGGCGGGATTGACGGGGCGCTGCGAGCGCCTCCCGGAGTTTCGTGCCTCGAAGCTGGCATTCGACCCGCCGAGCGGGCCGAGCCGGCCGAGCTAGGCCCTTGGCCGAGCCACGCCGTTGCCCCCGGTGTCGTCCATGACCTCGAACTCCGCCATCCTGTGTGAATCGCTCAGGCCGCCGGCCCGGCAGTGGCGGCCGCTCTCGCCCTGGGCGTGGACCTGTGTGGGCGTGCTGGCGATTCCGCTCTGGGCCACCTGGCCGGCATTGGCATTGCGCGCCCTCGAAATGCCGGCCTTCGAATGCCTTACGATCGCCTTTCTCGTCGGATGGATTGCGCTGGGATGCATCCGGGGCACGGCAACCACGGCATCATCGCGGCAGACCCGATGGCTCTCGTGGGTACCGGCGTTTGCGTGTGCCTTGGGCCTTTGCGGTTCGAATGCCTTCCACATCCTGGCGACCCACTACATCCCTGCGGCCGAGGCCAATCTCATCTCTTATCTATGGCCGGTCATGATTGTCGGGATTGCGGCGCTGCTCGGGCTGTTTCGGCTTCGACCGCGACAAATCGCCGGGCTGGGCCTGGGTTTCGCGGGTGCGGTGATCTTGATGGGCGGCGGCGCCATGGCGCTCTCGCTCGTGGGGATCGGGTTCGCGCTGCTGAGCGGCGTGTCGTGGGCGCTCTACTGCGTGTTCAGGCTGAAATGGCAGGCGCCCGCAGGGCCCGTGCTGGCCCGAGGCTGCGCGCTATCCACTGGTCTGTGCTTGGTTCTGCACCTGCTGTTGGAACCCACAGTCGTACCCAGCGCCGGCGGAATCGCCGCGGCGGCGGCCGTCGGCATCGTCCCGCTCGCCTTTGGCAATCTCGTCTGGGACGAGGGATTTCGCCGAGGCGACAGCCAGTTGCTCGCGGTCATGGCGTACGCGACGCCCCTGTGCAGTGCGTTGCTTCTCGCCGTGCTCGGGCTCGAGCCGCTCAGCTGGACCTTGGGTTTGGGCGCGCTCGTGATCGTTGCCGCCGGCCTGCTGTCGCGTAGCGACTGATAGGCAGATCGAGCGCCTGCTCTTGGTCCAAAAAAACTATTTCTCGGGGAACGCCACTCCAAAATGCGACATTTCTATCTAGCCAGAACCCGACATCTCTAAATGGCCTTTACACGCGACGTTTCCGCGGAAACTTGATATGTTAAATTTCTCACTCGTGGCTGCCCCCGATCCCCGGAGGGTGCCGCCCACCAGTTAGTGCTTTTCGAGGTGAGCGAGTACCAGCGCGACCTGGTCGGTGCCGCCCAGGATCACGGGCGTGCGCTGATGAATGGCGGTGGGTTGGATATCCATCACCCGCCGGCCGGGCCCGGCAAAGACCTTGCCGCCGGCCTGCTCGATGATCATGGCCATCGGGTTGGCTTCGTACATGAGACGCAGCTTTCCGTCGGGCGCCTTCGTGGTGGGCGGGTAGAGGAACACCCCTCCTTTCAGCAGTATCCGGTGCACATCGGCCACCATGGCGCCGCTGTAGCGGCCCGAATAGCAGTTGCTCTGCGCCCAATCCAGATAGCGCTGATACCCCTCGGGGAAGGTCTTGCGGTTGCCCTCGTTGACCGAATAGGTCTTGTTTCCGTCGGGAATCATCAAGTTTCTTTCCACGCGCATGAAAGCGCCGATGCTGGGGTCGAGCACGAACATGTCGACGCCCTGGCCGATGGTCAGGACGAATACCGTCGATGATCCATACAGCACATATCCCGCGGCCACCTGCCGTGTCCCGGGTTGGAGCAGCGAGTCCTGCGCCCGCGCCGCGCGTGCATCGTACTCAAGAATGCTGAAAATCGTCCCGACACCGCCGCAAATGTCGAGATTGGACGAGCCGTCGAGGGGGTCGAACAGGACGCAGTATCGGGGAGTGCCTGCATCGTCTTCTCGCAGAATCACCGGTTCCTCGTTCTCCTCCGAAGCCACAATGGCGACCCCTTCACGGCCGCCGAGCGTGCCCAATAGGACGTCGTTGGCGAGTACGTCGAGTTTTTGCTGCACCTCACCCTGCACATTTTCGGCGCCGGCGCTGCCCAGCACATTTTCCAGCCGCGCCCGCCGCACCTTGTCGGCGATGATCTTGGCGGAAATCGACAGCGCGGACAGGATCCACGAGAAGGTCCCGGAAGCGTGGGGATGCTTCGCCTGCTCACCGAGAATGTGAGCCTGCAGCGTCATGATGCGCACTTCGTCGCGGGTGTTCTTGAGGTTCATGTGGCGCGCCGCCTCTCCCCTACAGTTCTACGCGGCAACCTCTACATACTCGACCCGGCTGGTTGGCGGGGGAACGGGCGTGCCGTCCTCGCGCATGCCATCGAGATGAAGTTCAATCGCCTCGCGAATCGCTTTCTCGGCCTCGGCAGGTGTGCCGCCAGTTGCCACGCAACCGGGCAGATCGGGAACGTACGCCGAATAGTTGTCGCCGGCGACTTCAATCACGACCGCGTAGCGCATGAAATTCACCTTACTTCTTCAACCCAGACTGCTTGAGGATACTGTTGAGCGTGCCGGATGCCAAATCCTCGCTCAGCTTGCCGGCCACCGTGACCCGTCCTGGTTTGGTCGGGTGTTTGAATTGCCGGTGGCTTCCATGAGTGGCATGCAAATACCAGCCATCATTTTGCAGCATTCGTAAGACGTCCGACACCTTCATCGCCAGAACCTGCCGCGGCCGGTTGCGTCAAACGCCGATTCGGCGCGCAGCGGTCGGAGCGATTCGTTGCACCGCCAACGAGCGGTGATCGACATGCTGTTCAACTCCGATTCTGGCCAGAAAAGGATTCACCAGATCGGCCCAGTTTCGACGCCATCTCACGAGACTTTCGGTCTCGCTCCAGGCGGGCTCCTTTGGTCCAAAACCTTGTGCAGTGATCCTGCGAGTGGTGAGCATGAGATGCGTGTGCGGGTTGTGGGGGTCGTCCCGGTGAACCGCAACGTCGACAACCATGCCGGCGGCAACGATTTCGCTGCGTACGTAGCGGTGTAACAGCTCGATGTGGTCGTCCAGACTCAACTCCACGGGCAAACTCATTTCGAGTTCGCGGGCAAGTTGCGCGTCACGGCGTCGCTCGATCTTTTCAATCGCATTCCAAAGAGTGTGCCGGTCGTATATCCATTCAGGAGCGTTCGGGGGCCCCATGATTTCGGCATACGCAACGCCGCGCTTGCGTCGGTAGTCGTAAGTGATGCCGTCCGCCTCGTCGGTCAAACGACTCGCCGAACGATAGGCTGCCGCAGCGACCGCACTGTGACCATTGCTCCGGGAAATTATTTTCGCTCTGAGGTGGTATATCGACATGGGCGTGAAGACTCCAGGAATAGAATCCTCGACCCGGGGATACAATGCGTCACCTGGCTTAATCAACGCATTTGTAGAGATATTCGTTATCGGGTCGTGTTGGTCATCATGCGCTACACTAGCCAGTCATAAGGAAGCCAAATAAGGCCATATTAATAGGGGGAGTCATGTCTTTATCAGTCAGATTCGGGGCGGTCGTGGCGGGGCTGGCGTTGGTCGGATTGGTGGGGTGCGGTCAGGCACCGCAGCCCTCCGCACCGGCCAAAAAGCCGCCCTCGCAAGCCAGTCAACAATGGGCCAACTTGGCGAACGGCTTCATCGAGGATTATTTGCGGGCGCAGCCGTCGTTCGCCGCGCAGTCCGGCCGGCACGAATTCGATGGTCAATTGCCGGACTTGAGCTCGCACGGCATCAAGCGCGAGATCGCGCGTTTGCACGATGCCCGCACGCAAATCGGCGCCGTCGACGCGGCGAAGCTGGAACTACGCGAGCAATTCGATCGTGAGTACCTGCTGAGCGTGATCGACAAGGACCTTTTTTGGCTCGAGAAAGCTCGCTTTCCCTTCACCAATCCCTATTGGTATCTCGGAACCCTCGATCCCGATGTGTACGTGAGCCGCAACTACGCGCCGCCCGAGGTGCGGATGAAGGCGTTCATCAAGTTCGCGCGCGGCGTCCCGAAGGTGGTGACCGACATCCAGGCCAATCTGCAGGGTCCATTGCCGAAGACCTACGTGGAATTGGGAATCGCGGATTTCGGGGGATTCGCCGACTTTTACAGCAAGAATGCGGCGGCGGAATTTGCGTCCGTAACCGATCCGGACCTGCAGAAGCAGCTCACCGACGCGGACACGAACGCGGCGACTGCGATGAGCAACTTGAAGAATTATATGATCGGTTTGCGCAAAACCGCGACCGACAAATTCCCGCTCGGCAAGGATCTATTCGCCGAGATGCTGAAGGATACCGAGCGCGTGGAGATTCCGATCGCGGACATCGAGGCGGCCGGCCGGGCCGACCTTGCGCGCAATACTCAGGCGCTCAAGGATGAATGTACGACCTATCTTCCCAAGGGCACGCTCGCCGCCTGCGTCGCGAAGATGTCCGCCAACAAGCCCAAGGATGGATTCGTCGAAGCGGCTCGCGCGCAGCTCGTCGACCTTAAGAAATTCGTCCAGGACAACAATGTGGTGAGCATTCCCAGCAATGACGAGGCGTTGGTGGCAGAGGCTCCCGTCTACAATCGCTCCAACGCGGCGTTCATCCAAACCGCGGGGCCATACGATAAAGGGGTGCCGTCGACCTACAACATCGCTCCGCCCAATCCCGCCTGGTCGAAGGCTGAACAGGCGGCATATATCCCGAGCGAAGCCGCGTTGCTGTTCACATCGGTGCACGAGGTATGGCCGGGGCACTTCCTGCAGTTCCTGCATTCGAATGCCAATCCTTCCAAGCTAGAGGCCCTGTGGGTGGGATACGCATTCGCGGAAGGCTGGGCGCACTACGCCGAAGAGATGATGTACGAGCGCGGCTTGGGCAAGGGTGATTCCGAAAAGCACATCGGGCAGCTGAACGATGCGCTGCTGCGCGACGTTCGCATGCTGTCGGCCATCGGGTTGCATACCGGGGGCATGACCGTCGCGCAGTCCGAAAAGATGTTCAGTACCCAGGCCTTCCAGGACCCGGGCAATGCCCGGCAGCAGGCGGCGCGCGGCACGTTTGATCCCGCGTACCTCAATTACACGCTCGGCAAACTCATGATCAGAAAGTTGCGCACCGATTGGCTCGCCAAGACGCAGCCCGCCGCCGGGGCCGGTGCGGACGATCAGGCACGTTGGCATGATTTTCATGACAAGTTCCTGTCGTACGGCGGGCCGCCGCTTCCGCTGCTGCGGAAGGAGTTGGTGGGAGAATCCGGCGGTCTGTTGTAGCGCTGCCGTTGAAGCATCGCGGGCCGGGCTCGTTACCCCGTGGGGACGAGCCCGGTCTTTGCGACCTCGTTAGACCACCCAGGTCTTCTTTAATAGTTCTCGAGTCCATGATACTTCCCGAGTCCCTGATACTTCTCTAGTCCCTCGTCTAATCCCTCGCGAACTGGAGTCGCGGCGCGCATTCGGTCCACCGCCCGAACAGTGCCGTCCGACATCCGAACACGCAGTGTCAAGATGCGCAAAGCACGCGTTCCAGGCCCTTTCCCCGGCTGGAATTTGCAAAACAAAATGCTATGGTCCGCCGCACCTCGTGGTCTGTGTTGAACACGCAACGTTCTTCCTGCCACGTGTATTTCTTTCAATAAATTAAGGCGTACTAGCGTCCTTCTGAATTGTTGCGTTTTCGCATCAGATGGCTCGCTTCAACCTGTAACGGGCGCCATGAGGAGACCATCAATGCTTCGGGTTATTTCCCTGTTTCGTGCCTCCCTGTTGATTGCGGCGGCCACCTTTGCCGGCAGCGGCGGCCTGCGCGCGCAGACGGCGACGACGGCCAATACCACCACGCCGGCGCCGGTGTTGGAGGAGGTCATCGTGACCGGCTCGCGCATTCCGGTGCCGGCCAACATCAACGCCACCAGTCCGCTGACCGTCGTGTCCCGCGAAGAGATTCAACAGCAGGGCCACACGGATGTGACGGACTTCATCAATCAGCTGCCTCAGAGTTTCATCAATTCGGGCTCGGACTTGGGCAACAACTCCAATCCCTTGCTTTCGGCGGGCGGCATCTCGACCGTCGACCTTCGGGGCTTGGGGCCGCAACGCACGTTGGTGCTGGTGGACGGCCGGCGCCTGGGAAACGGCGATCCGAATACCTTGAACCCGAATCCGGCCGCGGACCTTGATCAAATCCCGGCCGCACTGATCGAGAGGGTGGACGTGGTGACGGGCGGTGCCTCGGCGGTGTACGGATCGGACGCCATTGCGGGCGTCGTCAACTTCATCATGCGCAAGAACGTCCAGGGCGTGGAAGTCAACGCCCAATACGGCTTCAATCAGCACAGCAATCATGAAGGGTGGATGCAGGAGAATGAGCGCGGCAGTGAAATCATTCCGCCGACGGGCAGCGTCAACAGCGGTTACCGGCGCGACTTGTCCATCGTCGCCGGGACCAACACACCCGACGGCAGCGGCAACATCACCGGTTATTTCGTGTTCCATCACCAGGACCCATCGACCGGTGCCTCGTACGATTTTGCGGATTGCCTGCTGAGAAGCGGCGCCTGCGGCAACAGCGGCAACTCCAATCGTTTCACTGTCGGAGGCAACCAATATTCGGTGGTGGGAAGCAACTGGCTGTCGTGGCCCCAGGCAGGGTCGGTGCCGCCGGCAACGTTCAATTCCGCCGCGTACGAATATGCGCAACGGGAGGATGATCGGTATCAGGCGGGATTCATGTCCCATCTCGACATCAACGAGCACGTCAAGCCGTACCTCGACTTCGCCTTCATGGACGACAAGACCACGGCCGCCGTGGCGCCGTCCGGGCTGTTCGAGGGGGGGAACCCGTACTCGGCCGACAACAACTATCTGGTCAACTGCGGCAATCCCTTCCTGAGCGCTCAGCAGCTCGGGGTCGTTCAAGCGGCCGGTTCATGCGGTGCGGGATCGCTTCCGACGGACACGTTCGATTTGAATATCGGCCGGCGCAACGTGGAAGGCGGCGGCCGGTCCTCCTTGTTCGATCACACCAACTATCGGGTGGTGGGCGGCGCGAAGGGCGACATCATCGAGGGCGTGACCTACGATGCCTACGCGCAGTACTACTACACGACTCTGTTCAATTCCAACGGCAATTATCTGAGCAGCGCCGCGATCAACAATGCCCTGCTGGTCGGCGGCACCAAGGCCGCTCCGGTGTGCCTCGGCGGTGGCTCCTGTGTGCCGTACAACATATTTACCCAAGGCGGGGTGACGCCGGCGCAATTGGCCTACCTGTATGAGCCGGGCACGTCTTACGGCACGGATACCGAGAAGATTTGGCACGGCGATATCACCGCCGATTTGGGCAAGTACGGGCTCAAGTTGCCGACGGCCAAGGACGGCGCCGCCGTCAATGTCGGTTGGGAACATCGGTTCGAGGGTCTGAGCTATGCGCCGGACCAGGCGGAGTTGTCGGGTGACCTATCCGGCTTCTCCGGTGCGGCGCCCCCCATCCAGGCCGGCTACACAGTCAATGAAGGCTTCTTCGAGGGCCGCCTGCCCATCGCCCAAGACCTGCCGTTGGTGGAGGATTTGTCCGTGGACGCGGGCTACCGCCTGTCCCATTACAACACCGCCGGCACCACCAACACCTACAAGTTCGAAGTGCAATACGCCCCGATCCACGACGTTCGTCTCAGGGGATCGTTCGACCGTGCCGTCCGCGCGCCGAACCTCATCGAACTCTTCAACCCGCAGGCCTATGGCCAGCAAAGCTTCGTGGGCGTCGATCCCTGCGCGCCGGCCACGGCCGGAGCGGCACCGACCGCCACGTTGATCCAATGCGAACGCACCGGAATGACGGCCGCTCAGTACGCCGCGATGAACGTGGGCATCCAGTGCACGGCGGGCCAATGCGGGCAGGTGACCGGCGGCGATCCGAACCTCAAGCCCGAAGTCGCCGTGACCTGGTCGGCGGGCGTGTCATTCACGCCGAGCGTGGTCCCGAATTTCGCGGCCTCGGTGGACTACTACCATATCTCGCTCACGAATCAGATCACGACAATTCCCGGAAACATCATATTCAACAATTGCCTGAATACCGGAAATCCAGCCTATTGCAGTCAGATCGTACGCAATCCGGTCACCGGCGCGCTGCACGGCGCGACCGTGGCGGGGGGCGGCTACATCCTCCAAACCAGCATCAACGCCGGCGCGAGCCTGGTGTCCGGATTCGACCTGAACGTCAACTACCGCTACCCCACGGATGCTTGGGGTACGTTCAGCGCCGTTCTCAATGGCACCTGGGTGCAGCACAACACCATCACCCCGTATCCGGGCGCGGACACTTACGATTGCGCCGGTTTGTTCGGGGCCAACTGCAACTTTGGTGTCAACCCGAAGTGGCGGCACACGCTGCGCATGACCTGGGACACGCCATGGCGCGCCAGCCTTTCGGCCCTGTGGCGTTTCATCGGCCCGTCCTCGTTCGACAATAACTCGAGCAATCCGATATTGGCCGGCTCGGAGGAGGGCGGTTATGACGCGACGAATGCCCGAATTCCCGGTTACAGCTATCTCGATCTGACGGCGACCGGTCACGTGACCGATACGATCGATGTCCGCGTCGGCGTCACCAACCTGTTCGACAAGGATCCGCCGATTCTTTCCACCGAGATCGTCAACGGGCAACAGAACAATTCGTTCCTCGCCTACGATGCGGTGGGTCGGCAGTTGTTCGCGTCCGTCAGCGCCAAATTCTAAACGCGAGGTCGCGATCGCTCGCGACATTCAGTGCGCGGCCCCATCGGGGGCCGCGCATTTTCTGTGCGCCCGGCAGGACGCACTCATTCGATTCATCGTTGTTCATCGATCCAGCGCTTGCTTCAATTCTCTCGTTTGACGCGGATCGAGCCATGTCCGCTCGATGCGGTCAACAGATACCCGCCGAGCAAACCCGGCTTCAACGTCACCGAATCGCCCACCTTCAGCGGGAAATATCCGCCGGGGTCCTGTTCCGCCCACACCTGTTCGTTGTCCAAGGTCAGAACGATGCCGCCCTGCGGGCGCCGGCTGACGGCAACCACCTTGGCGGTGATCTTCGCCGCCTCCTGAGCGCGCCCCTGCGCGGGAGTTCGGGACATTGCGCGGTCGTAACACGCCAGCCGCCGTGCGTCGTCTTGCTCGACGGTGCATGATTGCAATTTCGCGGCCAGGTCGTCGGCGAAAGCAAAATCCGGTCCCGCCGCGCACCACGCTGCCGCAAGCAAGAAAATCGACCGCAATTGCCGGGGCCGCAATTGCCGCGACCGCAATTGGCGCGACCGAAATTGCCCCCGCATCGCGGTCTAACGCAGGCCGGTCAGCATCCCGCTGTCCGTCCAGGTCCCGATCAGGGTTGCGGCGCGCAGCGGAATTTCTTCTTCGGGCAAGAAGGCCCCGAGAATGGCGCACAGTTCGCCGAAGCGCATGCCCGAGACGGCGGCCTCGAGGCTTGCCTTCTCGGCCCCGTCCAGCGACCGGAAGCGGTTCGTCAGATCACGGCGCCACAACAGCCAGGTAACCGGAGCTTGCGCCGATTCAGGCTGCGGTGGATCCGCATCGCGGCTCATCGCCTGCCAGGCGGCAACTGTGTTCCAACTCAAGTCAAGGAGTCGCAGCGAGGGATGAAACACGAATCCGAGCCGGTCCCAGGAGTCGGGATCGACGGTCTGCAGTGCTTCCCGGCCCACGCAGAGCGCGTCGGCCGCATCAAAGACTTCCGACAGCGTCCATTCGAAGCGCGCGATTTCCGAGAGGATGGGCTGTTCCGTGAACGGCGGCCGTTGCGCCAGGAAATCGGCGAGTTCGCGCCCATACCACCGGATCGAGCGATACACCGACGGATGCGCCTCGATGAACGAATCGCCCAAATTCTCGAACACCTCGTCGCCCAGAATCTTGAACAGGACGGGATAGGTGTCCTTGAGGGCGTCCAGCAAGCGCACACGGTACGCGTTGCGGTAGATCCTCACTCGTTCGGCGGGCGCCAACGGCGGCGCATCGACCACGGACTCGAGGATGGCGCCGTCTCCCATCAGCAAGTGTTGCTGAAAGTTCCGCTGCAGTTCTGCCAAGCGCATCAGGCCGCCTGCGCATGGTGACGCGCGAGTTCGCGGGCCGTGTCGAGTTCGGCCACCAACTCGCGGAGCGGCGGAATGTTGTCGTCGCGTTCGATCATCGTGGGTACTTCCCCGAAGAACTCGACGGCGCGGGCGTAGAGATTCCAGACCGGCGGTGCGATGGGGTGATCGTGGGTGTCGATCAGGTGGCCGCCCTCGTCGCTATGTCCGGCCAGGTGAAATTGACGGACGCGTTTCTTGGGCACGGCGTGCAAATAGGTCAGCGGGTCGAAGCCGTGATTGACGCTGCTGACGTATATATTGTTGATGTCGAGCAAGATGGCGCAGTCCGCGCGCAGAGCGACCTCGCTCAAGAATTCCCATTCGCTCATCTCGGACTCTTGATAAGTCAGATAGCTCGATACGTTTTCCAGCAGGAGTTGCCGCCCGAGCGCATCCTGTACCTGGCCGACGCGGGCGACTACATGCCCCAGCGCCTCTTCGTTATAGGGGAGCGGCAGGAGGTCGTGCAGGTTCCGTCCGCCGATGCCAGTCCAACAGAGGTGATCGGAAATCCACGCGGGCTCGATTCGGCGGCTCAAGGCGAGGACCGCGCTCAAGTATTCGCAATCGAGCGGATCGGTGCTGCCGATGGACAATGAAACGCCGTGCATCACCAGCGGGTAGCGCCCACGGATGCGCTCCAGCATGTCGAGGGGCTTGCCGCCCGGCACCACATAATTCTCGGTGACCACCTCGAGCCAATCGACGCCGCGCGCTTTGCCCGAACCCTCGTTCAGCAGGTCCTCGTAGTGGGGCGGCCGCAGTCCCAGGCCAAAGCCGCTCAAGGGAGATGGTGATTGCCGTGTCATGCGGGTATCGGGCGCGGCAAGCAATGGGGCGGAATGCCTGCTGCGCCCGATGCTCTCGTTACTTCGCCTTGGCCTTTGCGGCGTCGCACTCGGCCTTCGACAGGGAGACCCAGCCTTGGCCTTTGCAGCTATTCATGCCCTTGCAGCTATTCTTCGCCGACTTGCACTCGGAGGTGCCCTTACAGGAATTGACGCCGGAACAATGCGTCGTCGCGGTGTCCGCAGCCACCGAAACGCCGGTGAGTCCGGCAGTAAAGAACATCGCAGCGGTGGCGGCCATTGCCGCATTCGATAATTTGGTCATTTGCATGATGAATCCCTCTTAAGCTTAAGCCACAGCGGTATTGCTGTTCATGTACCAAGACCGCCCCCGCGTCGATTTTATTACTGTTGCCGGCCGGTTGTTTCGGTTTTGCCCCCGGCGGGAGCCGTTACATGAACGCCGGCAAAAAAATGAAGTCCCGGGCGGTACTCATGCGCCCGGGGCCAAGTAGCCGGCTCAACGCCGGCGTGGGAATCAAAACTTGTAACCGACTCCCAACTTGAAATACCGGCCGATGATGCCGGCCTGATGATAGGTGGGATTGTAGTTGTAGCCGGCGTAGTCAGCCGGATCGAGGGGCGGCGCCCGATCCATCAGATTCTCGACGGTCACCGACGTCGTCAAGTGGTCGTTGACTTTGTAGATGCCGGTCAGGTCATTGTCGATGAACGACGCCACGTGGCAGTAGTTGTCCGTGTACAAGCACGCGGTGTCGGAACCGGTGGCGTCGACGCCCGTCTCGTGAAAGCCGCTGACGTAGTAGGTCGATAGCGTGACGGATACCGGACCCTTCACCCACGAGTTCGACCAGGTCGCGCGGTAACGCGGTGTGCCCGCGCCGGACGACAAGATATAGGGCGCCTGTGTGCCGACGTATTGATTGCTCGTTCCGTCGGGGAACACCAGTTTGAAACTGAATATCTTGGTGACCGACAAATCACTGATCCATTTGCCGCAATTGCCGATCTCGACGTTGCCGCGCAATTCGATGTCGATGCCGTCGGTGCGCAGCGAATTCTGGTTGGCATACAGCCCCGCCGCGACGGCCGGTCGCGCCAGGGAGCCCGGAAATGCCGGATCCGGCAGGTCCGGCGTCACCGTATCGCCGGCAGGCAGCGGCGTGCCGCTGAGGTACGCCACGAGAGCCGGGAAGGTGGCGGGGGGCTCGATCACGTCCTTCTTTTTGATGGCATAGGCGTCCACCGAAACGGAGAATTCCGGAATGGGCTCCAGGATCACGCCCAGGGTGAAGCTGTCCGATTTCTCCGGCTTGATGTTCGGATTGGCCGACGACAGCAGCCCCACCGAATACGGCAGGCAGTAGCCCGCACTGTGCACGGTGGGTGCGCAGTAGTTCGCGGGAAAGGGGTCTCCCGCCGTCGGCGTCAGAGTGATGAATCCTTCGGATGAGCTGGACCCGTTTTCCGCGAAAGCCGGTGCGCGGAAACCTCTCGAATAGGTGCCGCGAACCGCCACTTCCTTGATGGGAGTGAACTTGAATCCCGCTTTCGGCGTGAAGGCGCTGCCGAAGTCGGAATAATGGTCATATCGGCCGGAGACGTCGAAATTCAGCATCTCACCGGAATGCCGAATTCGAAGTAGGCGGCTTCCACTCTGCGTGATCCGGCCTGCGCCTCGTAGCGCATTTCCGCGCCGAGAGCGACGCCCAGGGGGCCGCCGGGCAGCGGGAACAAGTCCCGCGTCACCTTGAAGTCGATCAAGTCTTCGTCCGTGGTCGACGTCTTGACCAAAGCCGGTGCAATCGCCGCGCGCTGCGCGCCGGTATTCAACGACGGATTGACGAAATTGTACGTGCCGTTCGTTATCGCCGCGAGTAGAGCAGGCCCGTTCAGGTATCCCAACTGATCGTCGTCCAGCCAGGTGTGGTTGATGACCAGTGCCGTGTCGAAATCCCAGCCGAGTCCCTTACCTTTCAAGCCCGTCACCCATCGGGCATTGTGATTCTTGAGGATGTTCTCGCCGTGTAGATCGCAGGAGCGGAAGATGGCGGTCGTTGTGCCAAGCCGCGGATCGATGCCGTTACGAGCAAAGATCCGACGTGTGGAAGGGAAACGGTAGATGAGGGCCGTAGATCCAATACCTCTCGTAATTTCCCTTTCATCTCGCTATATTCAACAACACCAAGCCGAGCTGTAGCGCGTGTACAACGCTCGGATCACAACAAGGGATGATTTCTGTGGTTGAAAAACCTCAAAATTGACGGCGGCCAATCGAAGGCCAGCTGCAACGGGAGAGATCCATGAATCGGAATTGCTTTTTGGGCAAGTGGAATAAACTGTGTATTGTTGTGGCGGTGTCCACTCTGGCTTTGCCCGCCTTGGCGCAGCAGAAACTGGCGGCCAACACCGACGAAAAAACACTCGAGGAGGTGGTCGTCACTGGTTCTCGCATCGCGCGGCCAGAACTCGAGTCGACTACGCCGATCACCATCGTCGGTGCCCCCGAGATTGAGGCGAGCGGCAACCTCAACATCGCCGACGTTCTGCGCAACCTGCCGCAAGTCGGTATTTCCGGCCTGTCGAGTTCGAATACCAATTTCTCGACGGCGGGCGGCGGCATCAACTCGATCAACCTGCGCAACCTCGGCGACAACCGCACGCTGGTGCTGGTGAACGGCCGACGCTTTGTCCCGGGCTACACGTCCTCCACCACGAACGTGGTCGACGTCAATATGATTCCGACCGACTTCATCGAGCGCGTCGACGTCATCACCGGCGGTGCATCGGCCGTATACGGTTCCGAAGCAATCTCGGGCGTCGTCAATTTTGTCCTCAAAGACCATTTCGACGGCATCCGTGTTCGCGGCCAGGCCGGAGGCGCCACCGAAGGCGGTGCAAACAGCCGGCTCGGATCGTTGACCGTCGGCCAACCTTTCGCCGGGGATCGCGGCTCGGCCATGCTCAACATCTCTTACGATAGGGACTCGGGCGTCCGATCGCCGCAGCGCTCCATCTCGGGGATAGATACCAGTATTTTTCAGCCCGGCATCTTCGGCGCATTCTCGAGCTTCAATCCGCAGGGCAATTTGACGCTGGCCGACGCCAATGGAAATGTCGACGACGGCTTGTATACCTTCGACAAGAGCGGCGCCGTCGTGCCTTACGACACCAGCCTCGGATTCAATCGAAACGCCTACCGACGCATAACGATCCCCGTCGACCGCACGTTGATTTCCGGCATCGTCAAGTACGACCTCGCTGAAAAGCAGCAGTTCTACACCGAGTTTACTTACGGCCAAACCCACACGCTTACCGAGATCGAACCGTTCGCGCTGGAAATCGGTCCGGCTTTAACCACCGATAACGTCTACGGTGGGTCAGGCGTCGGAATCCCGCTCACGAACGTCTACATACCGGCGGGCCTGAGGGCCATCATCGCCACAGACAACGCGGATCCGGCCATTACCGGCGGTTGCTCGACCGGCACGGCGGCCGACTGCATCACCTATATCGGTGAACGCCGGCGCCTGACCGACGTGGCCATCCGCAGCAGCGAGGCGCGCCGCCAGACCGCCCGCGTCGTCGGCGGAGTCAAGGGCGACATTTTCAGCACGCCCTGGACCTATGACATTTCCTACAACTACGGCCGCACGACCGACAGCCAGCAGAGCACCGGCCAGGTCAATGTCGTGAACATGCGCTATGCGCTCGACTCCGTCGTGGATCCGGTGACCGGCAAGGTCGTCTGCCGCGATGTCGTTGCGCAGTTTCAGGGGTGCGTGCCAATCAATGTCTTCGGCGCGAACTCGATTACGCCGGCGGCGGCGGCCTACATCAACGCGCTGGAGAATCGCGAGGCCGTAATCCAGGAGCGGATCTACTCCGCGATCGCGCAAGGCCCGTTGTTCAAGCTGCCGGCCGGCGACATCGTCGCGGTCCTCGGTGCCGAGCACCGCACCGAGCAAAGCAGCGAAGTGTGGGATGCGTTGTCGAACCTCGGCCTGAACGGCGGCAATGTGGTTCCCAACACCTTCGGGTCGTACACCGTGAAAGACATCTTCACCGAGGTGTCGGTGCCGCTGCTCAAGGACATGCCGGGCGCCAAGGACCTGTTCGTCGAGGGAGCCTACCGGAGTTCCGACTACAACACGGTCGGCCGCGTCTCGACCTGGAACTTCCGCGTCAACTACGCGCCGGTGGAGGATCTGCGCTTTCGCGGTGCGTATTCGAAGGCGACGCGCGCGCCCAATCTGTCCGAACTCTACCAGGGTGCGGCGCAGACCTTCCCGTCCGTCCAAGACCCCTGTGACGGCACCACGGCCGCATCGACGGGCGCGATAGCCGCGGCTTGCAAAGCAATTCCCGCGGTTGCGCGTGCCGTCGCCAGCCCCGGCGGTTTCAACTACACGTTCCTCGACTACCAGACCGTTACGGGCTATAACTCCGGCAATCCGAATCTCCAGCCCGAAACGGCAAAAACTTACACCCTGGGACTGGTGTTTACGCCAGCGGCCATCCGTAATTTCTCGACGACCATCGATTACTACAACATCAAGATCGACAATGCGGTCGGATCGATCGACACGCCGACTTTGCTGAACCAGTGCCTGCTGACCGGCAGCCCGACCTACTGCACCAGCGTGTTCCGCAGCCCGAACACCGGCAAGCTGACCCGCGTCGATCAGGTGAGCATCAACACGGCAACGCTGATCACCTCGGGCATCGACGTGGAGTCGCGCTACCGCATGGCTCTGCCGGACGCTGTCGGCGGTACCATGAGCTTCGCCCTCAACTGGAACTGGCTGCAGAAGCTCGACGTGGTGAACCAGCCCGGCTCTCCGACCGTCCACTACCGAGGCCAGATCGCCGAGACGCCGGGCGGCGTCGAATTGCCGGGAGGTCCGGTCAACCGCGCCACGCTGCAGCTGCAGTATGACGGCCACGGCCTGAGTGCCGGCTGGACCGTTCGCTTCCAAGGCCCGATGAAGGACCAGACCGATATGAGCCTGGTGGCGCCCGAGCAGCTACCGTACAACAGCGTCGGCTCGTATTACTACCACGACCTCCAGCTGGGGTATTCCTTCGATTACAAGGTCCAGACCAAGCTCTACGGTGGTATCCGCAACGTGTTCGACAAGAAGCCGCCGTTCCTTCCCTCAAATATGGTGAACCAGATCACGGGCACGGAGACGGCGCCGGATTCCTACGACGCGATCGGCCGGCAGTGGTATGCGGGTATCGAGGCTAAACTTTGATGCGCTGAGTCGATACAAATCGCCTCGTTCTGTTGCGCTCACTGAGTGTGTGCAGGTGCGCGGCCCATCGCATTGAACTGGGGCGCTGTGCGGTAATTGCATGACAGTGCGCCCCGAGCGCCCAGGCGATCTTCTCGCTACATTCCGTCGAGAGGCTCAGTATTGGCCGCCTTTGGTTTCGAGGAGAGCTGTCATGAACAACTCGAAGTTCCGTGTCGCGGCGGTCGCATTGTTGCTGGTCGCAGTTGTGGCACACGCCGATACGCTCGCGGACTGGGCTGATAAGACCACCGAGATCGCGACGGACGGTCCCAATACGATTCGCACCTTGGCCCTCGCCCAGAACGCGGTGTACGAAGCGGTGAATGCGATCACTTCACGATATCCGCGCGACCGGGTCGACTTCGGGCCGGCGGCCGGCGCATCGATCGACGCGGCCATCGCCGCAGCGAGCCGGACGGTGCTGCTGCACGAAGCACCCGACCTCAAGCAACGGACCGAAGCCGCTTACGAGAAGTCACTTCACGTCATGCCGGACGATGATGCGCGGATGCGCGGCGTCAACCTCGGGGTGCGTGCGGCGGAGGATGTGCTCGCAAAACACACCGACGATCTCGGAAATCCGGAGCCCTATCGCCCCATAACCGCCCCGGGTGTCTACGTGGTCACGACATTTCCGCTCGGAGTCGCGTTTGCGCAGCATAAACCCTGGTACCTGAAGAGCGCGTCGCAGTTTCGGCCGGGACCCCCGCCCGTCCTCAAGAGCGCCGTGTGGGCGCGGGATTACAACGAGACCAAGAATTTCGGCGCCGCCAACAGCACGGTTCGAACGCCGGAGCAAACCGACATCGCGCGCTTTTGGGCCACCGCGCTGCCGGATGTCCATATCGGAGTCGTGAGTTCCCTCGCTCGAACTCCGGGCCGCGAAGTGACGCGCAACGCACGGCTCTATGCGGCGGTGACTGCGGCTTTGAACGATACCGAGATTGCAGTGTTCGACAGCAAGTACTACTTCAATTTCTGGCGGCCCATCACCGCCATCCGCAATGGCGACCGCGATGACAACGCGGCGACCGAGCGCGATGCCGGCTGGCTGCCGCTGATCGTCACGCCGATCCAGCCGGAATATCCGTGTGCGCACTGCATGATTGCCTCAACCATCGCCACCGTCATTCGCCTCGATGTCGGTAATGAGCCGTTGCCGACCCTGAGCACCATCAGCAATACCTTGCCGGGCGTCACCCGCCGGTGGACGCGCACCGAGGACTTGGTGCAGGAAGTCACCAATGCGCGCATCTGGGACGGCGTGCACTACCGAAATTCGGGGGAAGTGGGCGTCCGGATGGGCGAACAGGTTGGCCGGCTGGTGGCCGCCGCCTACGGCCTCCAATAGTCCTTTCGCCTGCATTAGTAAAGACCAGAAAAATCCACCTCTCGGGCGCCCGGCGCCACCTGTGGCAGGTTAGCCACAGGTATGCGTAAGTACCGTTAGTTATTGTGAAGTATTGTGGCCTTTTGTGAAATCGCTATACTGGCGCACATTGCGAGACGCCCCTGGCCAGGATCAGGGGTTCGTGGATGCCTTCGCACGGTGCAGGGGATGCTCAAGCGTTTCCCACGCATTTCGCGGAAGCGCAGCGCGATAGCAACCACCAAAACAAATTTAGGGAGCTACATGAATATGACCACGGAAATGAACCCCATTCTCCGGCATGCGGTGCGAATGGCGCTGCTGGGTGCGGGAGCTTTTGCGGCGAGTACGATCCAGTCCCCCCTTGCACAGGCGCAGACCGCGCCGGCCAAAACGGCCGATACCACGCCTGAGCTTCAGGAAGTCGTGGTGACGGGTTCGCGTATCGCCGCCCCGAACCTGGACGCAATCAGCCCCGTGACCGCGATCACCGCCGAGGAAATCAAGACTACGGGCGTGACGCGCATCGAAGATCTCGTCAACAGCCTGCCGCAAGTCGTTGCCGACCAGGGGTCGGGTATTTCGATGGGTTCGAACGGAACGGCAACCCTCGACCTGCGCGGTCTCGGCGCGCAGCGCACCTTGGTGCTGATCAATGGCCGGCGCCTGCAGGGCGGTGACCCCGGCGGCAATTTCGGTGCGAATCCGCAGTTCGCTTCGGCCGCCGACATCAACCAGATTCCAGTGGCCTTGGTCGAGCGCGTGGATGTGCTGACCGGCGGTGCATCCGCGACCTACGGCGCGGATGCCGTGGCGGGCGTCGTCAATTTCATCATGAACGATCATTTCGAGGGCATCCGGATCGATGCCAATGCCGGCATCTACAACCACTCCAACCACGAGGACTGGATCAACCCGCTCCTCACGGCCCGAAAATTCCCGGCGGTCACCGGCACCAATTGGGACGGCGGGAACAAGGATATTACGGCCATCATGGGCCACAGCTTCGCCGACGGCGCCGGCAGTTTCGAGGCCTATATTGGTTATCGCCGAGCTACGCCGATCACGGCCAATCACCGCGATCACGCGGCTTGCGTGCTGGACAATGGCTACGATTTGAGCAGCGGTTCCTCGTTCTCACCGTATGTGTGCTTCGGCTCGAGCAATTCCGCGCCGGCGGTGTTCTTCGGCGCCGACAGCACCGCCAACCAGATCAGCCCGACCGGCGACGTCGTTGGACGGTATCAGCGGTTCAACTTCGCCGCCTCCCACTATCTGCAGCGCAACGACGAGCGCTACACCGCGGGTTTCTTCAGCAAGCTGAAGCTCAACGACCATGTCGAGGCCTACAGCGAATTCACATTCATGGACGATAAGACCAGCGGATTTTACGCCCCCGCCGGTGCATTCCTCGGAAGTTTGAGCCCCGCGACCGATGCCGATACCGGGCTGCCCGACGGCAACTTGGCCGTGAACTGCGGTGCCGCGGGCAGCGCCTACGGTAACACAGGCATGAATCCGTACCTGACCGCCTCGGAATTCAACACGATTTGTGCGGGTGGGGTCGCCGGCGGCACGGTGCAGAATTACACACATGCAACGTATCCGGGCACCGGTGTGGCCTATCAGATTCAAGGCGGCGATGCGCAGCTCACACTGGGACGTCGTAATGTAGAAGG
>Ga0307516_10001467_pt1 | contig 32553 bp, 53 predicted proteins | sample 19_EM_MG_FD_203310 | JGI IMG/M metagenome (GOLD analysis project Ga0307516, IMG submission 203310) | Populus trichocarpa ectomycorrhiza microbial communities from riparian zone in the Pacific Northwest, United States - 19_EM | ecosystem: Host-associated > Plants > Roots > Unclassified | place...
GCTCAGCACAGATGGTACCTCCCCTAATATCTGATTCATTCTCCTGTCAGCATGACTGTGACAACAACTGCGAGCTTTTTCGTGAAGGCAAGTACATAACCTTCAGGACACTCCGGGCAATCCCGACGGGGGCGGAGATCACGGCGCACTATGGGGACGGCTACTGTAAGCATCCTTGATCATCGCTTGATCAGCTTGTTTGGTTCACATGCGCTGTTTAGTCGGCAGGAAAAACCGACACTGTCTATGCGAGACGTGCGAGAAGATCGGACGAGGTGGTTATGCTCCCGAGAATCCAGGAGAAGACCTGCAACTGCATTCAGATTTGGACTCGGACTCGGATTCAGAGTCGTATGCATCGTCTGACAGTTCCGAAGCCGGCGAGCCCTCGCAATCCAATGTTAACTTGGATGAACGCAGGACGCGCCGTGGGGTCTATGCCGTCATGGCAAAGAAAGACGATGAAAGTGACGAGAGCGATGACGAAGATGGGAATGTCGTCCCGTTGGCGGATGCCCCGGATATTCCGGCCGACGGAGAAATCGAACTGACAAGTGAATTAGGCACACCTTCCGACCTCACCTCCCTCACCGCTTCAATCCCACCACCGAATGCAATGGCTTCCTCCTCATCCTTAGTAACCCCCTCTCCCGATTCCCGATTGCCTTCATGTTCTTCTTTGAGCTCTCTATCTTGCATATCTGGGTCGACCTCGAAATCTCCCTTTCGCTCCATAATATCGACGCGTGGGCAAAAGGCCAGAGAGACACAGGCTACATCGAGTCACGATGCGAATCATCAACTCAGTACTCCTCCCTTGTCGGAAGACGCGGAACCCCCTTCTTCTCGTGAAACGCCGAGTACGCGCATCACTCGCTCCGCATCGTCATTGCACCTCTGTAACGAAACTAAAGGTAAAGCAAAGGACCCGACCTCTGACCTGACACCAACCAGAGGGCTCAATGCCGTTGGCAAGGGCGAGATGAAGATAAAGAAAGAAGAAGTTGAACCACGATCGCTTCGCGCCCGTCCATCGCCAGTGACGCAACCCGAATCTTCCCAGGATCCACCACTCATACCAAGGGGTCCCGATGGAGAGCCGTTACCAACTTGCGTGACCTGCTTGAATATTCTACCCGTGATCTCTGTGGATTCCAAGGTCGTTTGGGGCCTCGGAGTAGAAAGTTCTCCTCGGAAGAAAAAGGTCAAGCAGGAATGTCCGCGGTACGTCCCCAATCTAATAAATGCTATGGAATCTGACCACGCTATCAGGTGTATGCGTCATGGTGCAATTTACGGTCAGCCTTGGCCTTCCCGTGTCACGCAGCACGGTGCTGGATCTCTTCCAACCCCGCGCGAAGCCGCGACGCCGGCGGAATCCACGTCCTCCAAACGCTTGTCAAAGAAATCACTGTCGATCGTAAATAATAAACTAGCCGCCACAGCAGTTGCATCGACCAAACCCAGGAAACGTGACGATGATCTCAATGATCGACCCAAAAAGAGGCAAAAGGTGGAACGTTCCCCAAAAGCAGACTTAGGCGCAAGGGTCAAGAAAGTCGTCTTACGGACCGACGACAAGAAACAATCAAGCTTATCTGCTCCACTAGGAGAAAAACGTAAGCGTGGTCGCCCGCGTTTGAGCTCTCCAAGAAGGGTGGTCAAACTCGAAGAGAAGGTTGTGCAAATCACAGGTCCCCAGCCGAGAAATGCGAATGGAAGGTTTGAGAAGAAAATCCGTGTCGGGAAGAGACCATTGGCGACAGCCAATCCACCAATCGTGATCTCGCCCCATGAAATGGTTTCAAAGCGCGAAGCGGCTGTAGATGATTCTGTGGATGATGGGGGCGTGACGAGGGCCGCCGCGACGTGGACATCTCCACGTCACAAACGTTCAGGCGATGTGAAGGTTCACCTGGGCCTGCAGCCGAGAAAAAGGGTGCTCCGTAGCGGTGGAGCACTTGACGAAGCCGTAGAACCCTTCAAGAAAGTCCTTCCCCGTCCTAGGTCAAATTTCAAAGGTGGAAAGTTATTTTCAAATCCAAATCCCCTCAGCTTTGCCCTGCAAGCGTGGGCGGGTCCGATGATTGTGGACGAATCATCAGAAGACGAGCAGCCTCCTGTTACTCCTCCTGAAGAGGACAACCCTTCCCTGACGATGGTGGTGGAAGCGGACACCACCCATAACTTATCTACACCATTGTTATTTTCCCCGCCTTCCATTCCTTTTGGTCCATTAACCTCGAAACCTTCGCCCTTCCACTTTGCAAAGCGTAGATGGATATCCACCTCCTCGTCCTGTACCGATCGCAAGTTACGAGAGGATTTCGAGGGGGGAGATGCAGAAATGTCCCTCGAGGGCAAGGAAGATCAGAGATCGCTTGGCTACCGCACTACGATCACTCGTCGGCACAGTTTCTCTTCACGGTATACACTTAGGCCTCAATCTAATCGAGCTCTCTCTTCCGATCAGAAGGTGTGCTACTTTTCTTAAATCAAAACAGCCCTAGCTTATCTTTCCGCTTTTTTAGAATCGTTATGCACAGGTTATAGAGGGGCAGTTGATGCCGATCTCTGACGATTATCCTTCCGCGCCTCCTGTTAACGAGAACCCCACTGCCGACACATATCCTAGAGCGACTTTTTTCGTTGCCGATGAAGGTCCTACTCCCAGCCTAGTTCATGCTGGGTGGGATTCCTGCTCCGAGCTATCGGAGATCTGATACTTCGTTCCATTGCTCATTAACAGGACCCCCGACAATCCCCTTGGCGGTCGGATCGCCGGAGGCTTGATTTTTTTGAGTATTTGTCGGGACGGCAATATGCCTCCGACCTCATGACTTCATCTGTCCGTACTTTTCACCCGACCTAAGGGACCCAAACCCTCCAATCGACCAGACCTTCAATGGAATTGTCTGGGGTCCTTCATTAACGCACCCACTCTTTTGTGTATATTATACATAATTTGGCACAAACAAACAATTTAATCCTCTTGGCTCCCATCGTATCGCTACAACATATTCCAAGTACCTAGCTTGTCATGTATCATTGTTGGCCGTCCGGTTTCAACGATGAGCGACCAGCCCTCAGAATTTCATCCGTAGATAAAAGGTTTACAGCAATGACGGAACTAGAAATGGGAAAATGCTCAAGTGCCTGCACAAAAAACCATGGTATGACTTACCATGAGTGCAGCATCTGCCTTTTAACTCTGTAATTGTCCCAAATTCCCTCTACGGTAGGATCAAACGGCTCTCCTGACTGTAGATCAACTCCGACAGTGTTTCCTTCCGCCTGTTGATCCTTAAGATATTGTTGTTGGTAGGTCAGCTTGCATCTACAAACTAAATAGCAACTTACCTGCAAAGCAATAACGACATCTTGCACATCAAAACCGCCATTCTGGGCCAATGTTTTTGGAATGACCAAAAGGGCGTCAGCAAAAGCTTGGACTCCCATCTTGACGCGTCCTTTGGCTTTGCTTTTAACCAGCCCACTTAGATGAGCGGAACATGCAATCTCAAATGCGCCAGCCCCTGGTATCAAGGCCTCATCTTCGATTGCATTTTTTACGGCACGAAGGCCATCGCGAAGAGCGTCCTGAATTTGTTGGATTGTATGGCCATTGGGGCCTTTGATCAACAAAGTCACAGATTTCGGAGCCTTGACTTCTTCAACGAATGTGAATTTCTCTTCGCCGAGGGTCTGTTCGTAAACAAGCCCAGCCCAGCCCAAGTCAGAGGGTGACAAGTCATCTACCGAATTCTGTGCAATTCCACCACAGACGAGTTGCAGCCTGCGGTGGTTATCAAATCGGGAAATCGGGTGTAGTGGATGTTACTGACCGTTCCATATTTCGTCTTTTTGCCCGACGAAGCGCGAGTATGCCGTTTTTCGCAAGTATATCAAGGCTTAAAGGATCGATGCCTTTTTGATTGATCACGACAAAGGACTTCTTCTCCTTCGCGTCTACGGCCTGATCACACACGAGGTTCTTCAACTCAATGATTTTTTTGACCTTTGCATCGGTAAACCTCCGTTCAGACTCCACAAGCTTCTCCCGCTGCTCGGCCGTTGAGTAGAAGAAGCTCGAATTGACTTCACTGGAATAATTTTAGGAGAGGCGAACGAGAAAGGCTGCAACATACGTCTTCTCATACTCCAAACTGACATTTAATGTCAAGATGAAAGCATTCTCAAGGCGTTTGGGCATATCGGGATGCCTCGCACCGTGGTCGAGGACGAGCCCTCGAACAAGTTGCGTTTCGGATGCGGTTCGATGTTGCATTTTCATGATCTCGACCATGTGCAAATCTATAGGACTCTGCCATTGATCTTTTGCAACTGGCTCTAGAGTTAATGCCAGCGCGATCCTGAGAATAAAGATTTTGACCTTTTTGGGGTGGACGGATGGCCAAAACAGCATCTACAACATCTGCAGCCAATTTTTTTGCCAAAGCCGGGCTGATTTTCGTAGCTAAAGATGTATTTGCGACGTTGACGAGGGTGGCTCGGTCCATTTTGCTTGGTTCTTTAAACTCGTCGAGAAACTGTGGAATGACAGGAAGCGAAACTCTTTCAAACGCTCCTTATAGTATGACTCTTAGATGACGCACCAGCAAAGCTTCTTTTTTCGCCACATCGAAACCTTCGCCGATAACGGTTGGATGAACACCTTCGGAAATATACCGATCGGCCTGCTTCAGGAGCTCCCCGACTAGAAGCACAACAGACGTTGTACCATCACCGACTTGGTCGTCTTGTGCAACGGCTGTCCGAGCGATCATAGCCGCAGTGGGGTTTTGAATTTGCATTTCTGATAATAACACCTTTCCGTCTTTGGTCATTTTTATCTGCCCAGCACCATCCACCAGCATCTTAAGAGTCCCTCTAGGTCCTGATCACAAGAAATATGGGCATGAATGGTGTTTTAACAGAAGGATGGCGCGATGTAATCACCCAGGTTCCCTTTGACCACGTTGGCGAGACCCATCGCGCCATTGGTATTGACCTCGAGTGAGTAAGTCGATAAATGTGGAGATCTGGCATACCATTTACGTACCTGTAGGGCAGCGGCTCTACGAACGCTCTCAGCTTTCGGGTTGATAAGTTCTATGCTGGACGACATGACGAAGATTTTGCGTTACAACTTTGGAGGAGATTGGCGCGATCTCGATGATTTTTTCCCACAATCACGTTTATTCTATTCTAAGTCTCTCTATATTGTGTATTCGCTGCTTTCACTTGGATGGATCGATGCTCCCTCCTCCACTGATCATCGATGTCCCGCATCAAATGAAACAGTCTCTTCATCGGTTTCGAGGGTCTACTGGTGTTTTTCATCATCGCCCACAACGCGTGAATCCTCCAAGCGTTTCCCATTCGGTCCGTAAAGCTCGTCAAGTGCTAGTGACATAGATGAAAGGGAAGCTGGGATCGTCGATTTTTAATGCCTCTGTGAATAAGTTCCATCATCCGAGTAAGGGGATTCGTGACGAGACCCAGGCATGGTCAAAATTTCAGAGATCGATGCATTCGGTCGATGCTCCCATCTTGAACTACTGTTAGGCCTGATGGTATCTGTTTCCTTTGGTAAATGGTCTTGCGAAGATTGACATGGAGTGACTCTGAAAGCAGAGGATTCAAACAAAGGTGACATTGCCCGATTGCTTCCCTGGAAAGGTATCTCTCGGTTCCTTTGTCGTTGAAAACTTTCATAAATTCCCCCTCTCTCGGAGGCGGGAGAGGGTGACTGGGATCCCGGAGTCGAGCTTCTTCTAAGGTCTCGGGGGATGTCAGGAGGTAACGGCAATTGTCCCCGGGGAGGAAACTGTGTGTTTTTATGTAGGTGTTAATCGAAAAACAGCCTTCTGTAAACAGTGGGTTGGAGGCACTGACCGCTTCAACGACAACATCCATCGTCCTCTCCGGCCTGACAACAAGATTGGTAGAGATAAAACCATCGACGTTATCCGCAGACACACGCAAAAAAAATTGACGATATTTCCCTCGTAGAGTATAGACCTTTGCAGGTCCTTGAATTGAACCCGCAAGTGAGTTGGAGCATGGACGGGATAAGTGAAACGAATACCATCGATACGGGATGGGCCAGCCTGTAGCTGTTCACTCTGCCAAAACTGGACTTTATGTGTTCAATTCTGGGAGTCTAGGCAGAACGTACCAGTAATTTGGCATCGGCCCAGAATCCATCGAGTGGATCATCTGTTGGTCTGAGGGGAATCCTGACTTCAGCAAGCTGATGGTCCACAATGCCACTTCGGATATCTTGGATTAGGAGGGTAACCATACACGGTGGTTGGTTCGGCGAACGCTTGGGATTGTTGGTAGACTCTATGCCAATCGGTATGAAGATGATCACTGGGTCGTTCAATCAATCCAATCGAGCGAGCTTACCTGCTACCTGTCCGTCCCCGGAAAACTTGTCGCGCAACGACGCTGCATCGTGAGGGCGAAATTCATGGGTGGCATGCTCAACGTCCGGGGGTTTATGATGGGATATGGAAGAGGATGAGGAGTGCGCTATCTCATATCCATGCGAGACAGTTTCTGTACCATAATCTCGACGATAATGTCCAGTTATATTTGAAGTACATGAAGGTGAAGTGACATTCGAATGTGTCGATAAGCTGCTCACATTTGGCTGCCGTGGATTGATAGTGGCCGGTTTCTTCGAGCTTCTTGCTCCAGGTGTTGAGGCTTTGGCCCTGGTCGCCTTAGACTTGGTCGAAGGTCTGGTTTGTACGATATTATGTACAGCCGCAATTTCGGGGATAGGTGCCTGAAGAATCCGGTTGCTACCTTCGTCACTATATTGGGATCCCAAGGTGGGATCAGGGGAGGCTGCTGCAGGGGGGGAACTCGAGGACACGGCCTGGAAGACTGGCGGAGAAGAACTGTCTCCTGGAGCTGTGGGTTGTATATTAGATGAAGTTTGCAGGCGGAATCGGCTGGTGTGTTCAGCGTAGGCCTTGGTCCGCCTCTTCTTCGACGCGCCACCCGATTTCGTTGCGCGTGAGCCGGCTATAGGGGCTTGCCCAGGAAGGTAAAATGTTTTCCAACGCACACTCGGACTTGGGAGCGTAGCTTGGTACGTATTAATAGCAGATGGCTCCGGGACCACAGATGTAGAGCTTGACCATGCAAATGCTACCGGTTGACGCAAGAGGGGACGTTCGGGCGGTGGGGGGGTGTCGTTAACCTGGATCGGTGGCACAACCAAATCTCCATCGTCAGAGGTAGGAGAGAATGACCGTTTGGACGGCTGACAAGGGTATGTGTGATGTCTGTGGCCCTCGACCCGATAGGAAACTCACCCTTCGTGGAGAAGATTCCCTGCTGCTGCTGCTTTGCATGTAAGAAAGGAAGATCGATTCGATACGATGAAGCATTTACGAGGAATCGTGTTGACGGCCTCGCCCAATTTCTGCATTCCCAAGGTGTTGTTGAGCACGGGGCATGACGGTGATGGCTATGTGGTGGACTTAACCGACCTGTTTCTCGTTAAATGGTTAGAGACAGTTTCCTGACCGGAGATGCTAAGAGCAAGGTGGTGAAAGGGACCTACAACATTAGACAAGGGACGCCGTCCCTATGGTGGCTGATGCCACTTACTACCTTAGTCTGCACAACCCGCCTAAAGCAGGTGTATGGTGATCGCGCCACTGAATTTAATGGTCGACTCTGCTACATATAGTGTACGATATGCGATGTGTGCTCATATCTACTTCGAGCCATACACCCTCTTTGCATTGCCGTAAAAAACGGCATCGACCATCTCTTGCTCGACCCCAAGCTCGACCAGCGACTCTCTTGCAATCTCGTACCAATCGCGGGCGATGGATGAACCTTGTGAAGTTGGACAAGGAGAGGACCCGAATATAATACGCTGATACCCAAATGCTTCAATCACTGGCCCCACTATAGCGCAGGGCGATTGAATCGCAGAGGAGATCTTGAATGAACAAAACTTACAATACATCTTGATTCGTCGCTTCCATTCCCTCTTTTGCTTAGAATCACTGATCTCGGCGACCTCAACAGAGGGTGTGGGCGGTGTGGGCGCATCCCATGAAGGAGGTAGGAACTTGACGGACACATATGGGAACAGCGACAGTGCAGCAGCCTGTACTTGGAATGCCAAATATGTCGGGTGGTTCATCAGTTTCACAATCGGTAGTTCCAGGTCATGGGGCGGCGGAAGCACGTTGGCTGAATACCAGGGTAGGATGAAGTCAGTCACGGGGAGTGATTGGATGCTGATGAACTGACATAAAATAATCGAAGGAACTGTTTCTAGACCATCTGTGGCCTTTTGGATAATATCTTCGAAAGACTCCCAAACGGCATCGGATATCGGGGCTTGGATATCTATATCGACTGGGCGACCTTGTTCCAGAGCCCATCTAAGGCTCGCAACACCTTCTGGGGTGGATTCAGTGAAAACGGTGGACAAATGCGTCCTGACATGCGGGGAAGAAAGACAGGATGGAGTGATGTGGTTCTTGTCTTCCAAGTTGAACGGTACCGAAAGTGAGATGAGCGTCGTATCGCTGGATTTCAGGCTATAATACAAAATCGAGGTTGGATAATTATGCATGGAATGAAGATGGTTCCTTACTGTTCTATCGCTCTGTCCAAGTCTGCTCCGGGCAGGGATAGAACGATGCCCCCCATCTTTTCCCCTAATGTTGGGCCCACCTCTACTTTCCACTGACTGAAAGTGTGATCTCCATCGGACGCGATTACATTTCCGTCAAGAACAACTTCAGGATGCAACGGGATTGGGCTGTGTGGCACCGGAAACGAATCTGACGTTCCAGTGTTTGGGGGGCTAGTAAAGGCGGATAACGGCAGAGTAGGGTGTGGCCGAGGGCCGCCACGACGCCCAGCGGGATCAGTGGTAGTCATGAAGGTGTGGTTGCAATCGATGAAGGATCACGTGCTCAAGGTACTCCTTCACCATGACCAGCAGCTTTCATCCCTCGAACATCCATGCCAAACAGCGCACACGACCTCTGGTCCAACCGGAAAGAATGACACACGAGACAGGGCCCCCGGCGATGGCTTTCCAGGCTCGACATCTCGTCATCACCTCGCTTCTTCCCCACCGCTTGCTTGCACTCTTCTCCTTTCAGGTTCCTGGCCCTCATTACTTCTTTGTCCGCTGCGGTTCAATGTGGATCAAAAGGGCTATTCTTTTCTACTGCATCTGGAGTTCTCTTTTCTTCGCCAGCTTTCTTTACACCTATTGCGCGGCTGGAGAAGATCAAGTGCCGTGTAACAACGTTCGTACAGTACATCAATTCATCGCTCATAAATTCTTCTAGACCACCGAAATAAATTATCAGCATTTGACATGGTGGTCCGCGAGCAAAGACTTTCGAAACTATCTTTCTGGCTATCCGACGCGGTCGACTTCGATCCTTTCCTAGTTCGCTCCAGTGACAATCCGCGTATTACGGACGTGACTGCGTGTATGTGGATTTCAGATGTCCAAGACTTGAATCAGCTCCGCTCTTGGACGTCACATTGGAAAGGTAGCGCAAGCCCGGTTGACAGATTGTTAAACTTGGCGTGACTTTGACTGCCATTAGGCCCGATATCTCTTCTACTGGTTTCGACCATGGCAAACAAGCTGCGAGCAGAGGATGCCTCATTCCAGAGTTTGTGGAACTTGAAAAGGCTCTCGATTCCCGGACTATCTGTTCATTTGCTTCGTGTTCGCGTCCAGGACCAAACCTCGTACAACACATACCTCAATATTGCCCGACTTTTTGCTTGGACTCCCACCGTCATGCTCCTTCCCGGCAACCTCACTGATATACCTTTGATTTCTCACGAATCTTTGGTTTCCCAGAGGCTTAGCTCGAGATACCTTCCTTCCATACCAGCTCGCAAGGCTCAATCCTGGTCGAATTTCTCTACGCTGCCTCTTACGCCTTTCGCGATCGTGCCGAGGGATTCATCGGTCTGGTGCACGGAGCGATTCACTTTGAACCACACACCCATGATGGACTGGAAGTTGTGTCTATGGCAATTATGGCTGCACAGTTTCGGAGAGTTCATGTCGGTCACTCCGATAATCACTCCACCGAATCAATTGAGTACCAACGTAAGTACACCGTTACCTTGAACGTTCCTTTCGATAACACACCTCAGACACTACAAACCCGCCAGAGCGCGAGTTTCCTAACCGATACATGTGATGCTTTTATAAAGGCGATGACTACTGTTGGGCTCAAACAACATAAGGATGGAAAGAAGAAACTATTGTGGTTGAAGCACGTCTGCAGTTGATGATATCTTGCCTGGTTATTTCTCGCATACAGGGTAGATGCAGTGATCCTAAAATTCACATATTTTGCAGTCTGTCATACGGGATCTCCCAATAACATTTTTTCCATCTGCTCCTCATCTGTCTCACTTGAAGTACCGGCCTCCGTTTGATAGGTCTGCCAAGTACGATCAGCTTCGGGACCATCGACAACAACTTCCAATATGTCTCTGGCCATGTCTGTCCAGATATCCTTCATCAATGAGCTGGTGAAGACAGCAAATAGATCGTCACCTGTTAAGAATAGAAGTTCCCATCGTTGTTGCTCGTTCATCCATTCTGGAGCTTCACCATATGACAGCCTGCCGAAAGTAACAATAAAATGATGCATGAGTCCGTTGAAGATCCAATGCTGCGGTACATATATTTTTTGGCGTAGGTTCAAGAACGAGATTGATGTGAAAACGAGATAGTGAAAGAAGAAGAGAGTTTGGTTCAAGCTGTGCATAGATAGAAAAGTCGAATCAGCAGGGAAAATACAAGAGCATCGACGGATGGTGCTTACAATGCTATTTGCTCCGCGGACGCTGTTGGAACCTCTTCTTCGTCTTCCCAAAGTGTTGTCGTAAGCTGGGAAAGCAGTAATATAATCGAGGGTATAGCGATGGTGGCGGTAACAAGGTGTGCGTGAACACCAGGTTGTGAAGTAGACAACAGCGAGAAGAACGTGAGGATGGACATTTTCAGCGCTCGGGACTAAGAACAGATCTTAAAGGACACTTCGGTGATGAAAGATATGCTTTACCTCAATATCTTTGCGACCGGGATCGACGAGAAGCATACACACTCGCTCGATAAGCGGCATCTTTGTGAGTTCCGGAGCTTTGTCTGAAACCGTTTCGCCGGGTTCAGGCATCGAGAGGAGAGCCCTGCACATTTCACGATCTGTGAAAATTGTTGTCTTCAAGGCATCGAGGGAAAAGAAGGGAACATACGAGAGGCAAGAACAACCAACAATCGAATGACCATGGTAAGAAGAGAGGCTGGTTGGTGGTTGTGTATAAGATGCACCCAGATGTAAGGGTTGCGAGGTATATAAGTGAGTCTTTGAATATATAGTCGGTGAGTTCGGCACTACAACTAAGGGAAAAGGCACCTACAAATGGATGGTCAAGTCATCTGCATCGAAGCATAATGCCTCAAGGAGCGTAATTGTTTCGGCGATTAGATTGTCACAAGGCGCCGTTTTCGCAATCTCACGCTGGTCCAATATCAAACCACACAACGACACGAGAAGGTGGGAATGGGTCGGTTGTAAATCATGTTTTCGTGACAGCATGCAAGGCGCAAAGCGAGGGAAGGAATAAACCAACACGGTGAGCAAGTTGAACAAGGTTGTCAACGTTTCGAACTATCTTCATCCTATGAGAAAACAAGTAATGCACATAGAGAAGTGGAGACTCACCAAATGGGCGGCCTTCAATATCGGGATCATCCTGACGAAAGCTTCTGATACGCGGTCTATTGAAAACTCCATGTCCGGAGAAGAAGTGTTGGCGGTGACTTCGAGTATGTTTGCGCATGACATCGAGTACATATGCAAGAGTTCGGGGGATACAACCCCAGCGAGCGGGGCTGCTAGTATAGTACGGATTGTTGGGTTCGTGGACGAAGGTAAGGAGTGTGATAAGATGATCCTGCTGAGCTGGATCAGGGATTAGTACCTTGGACGAGCAACGAACGGGAGGAAATACCTCAGCTTTCTGGTTCAAAAGATCAGTAAATATAGAATCAGTACTAGCGTCGCTTCTATTCTCATCGGAGTGGGAAATCTGTGCAGTATGAGTGTCAGGTTCTGGGACCTCTTCGGCTTCCATCATATGTATATCATTAGTAGCCTCTGCTAAGTGAAGACCTTCGATTTCCGAGAAATCCATCCGTGTACTCGTGGAAGCATTCGCATTGCTCCATGGCTGATTCAACGGATAAGGAGAGGTAGACGAAGCGACCCTGGCGGACGGAGTAGCGTCAGTTCGATTGCCTTTGCGGATATGCGCGTGTGTTTGGGACGCAGGAAGTGGAATTCCGTGCCGGAAAGTGTTTTGAAACCCAGGAAGGTCGTTTGTTCTTATGGTCTTGGGATCTTTGGTCCTTTCCAAAACTGTGGGTAATTTGGATGTCCCTGCTACGGGAAGACGACGTTGGAAAACGGATGTATTCGAATCACTTGATAAACCCGTTTGAGAAGTAGACCATTCCTTGGTAATATTGTTCGCTTGGGTGGATGGAATGCTTCTGCGGGAGCTTTCCTGTTCATGGTGCTGAGTTCAAGTCTCCATGAGCGGGGACTGTCTGATGGCTGATTGTGAAACCTAACCTTGAAGACGATTTGCGTCGTCATTCGTTCGAGTTCTTCCTCCTTTTCTTTCAAGTTTCGAACATACTTTGCAGCGGCTTCATCATGCTCGGTCTTCAGTTTCGCAAGCTGAGCCGCATGGTCCTTTGCGGACTGCAAAAGAGAGTTTTGACATGGTAGAGATGGCCTACAACGCAAGTCGTACTTTTTCTATTCCTCGACGCAAAACGGCCACCTCACCCTCTTTCGTCATCCTCGTACTGGTGGCTTCCTTCAAAGCCGCCTGGATCTCAACATTTTCACCACACACCTAAGCAATGTTCTCAATCAAAGGGGACACTCGAAGGGAAGCCAAAAAGTGACCTCCTCCAGTTTCTTCTGCAATGCCTCGACATGTTTCTGAAGTTTAAGATGCGGGGCAGATTCCCTGTGCGTCTGTAATGAAGGGGCTGTTACTGATGTGGATACTTGGAGAGGGCCGTTCGGTCCTGGTCTCGGAAAAGAGAGAGGTGTTGTTTGGGACGTAAAAGAGAGACCTGTGTGAGCATCCGGACGGAAGCGCGAGGAGGAGGCATTGAGTGCGGTCGGTCGTGGGGCTGCACCGCTCTGAACGACACGTTGGTGAGTCGCGAGAGCGAGTGGTTTGATAGATCTATGGCGAGGAATGACAGGTGGGGGCTGGTTCCGGCTTTCCGCGGTCGTGATGGTGCTCCGAATGCCATACGAGCCATCGACCTGGAGGGAGACTTCTGGAAGATCGTCGGCTTCCTCGCCTGGCTGAGGTTTACATCCATCGCCGACTTTTCGTCTCTTGATGCCTCGTTGGATGAGATATTTCTGCTCTTCGTGGTCGAGGGCAGCCAAGGTCTGGTCGTCGAACACGATGTCGTCCGTGAAATATTCGTCGTAATCGGACATCGTGGCGGTTTCAAAAAATATCTACTTTATTTAATTACATAATAACTTGATAACGACCGTGACAGTCACATCCACTGACCCATTAATGGATCCTCCCCCACCCACCGCAAAAGCAGACGACGAAAGGGCTCGGTACGCTAAGCGCGTAAAACTGAGGCAGTCCAATCTCAGTGCTAGGCCTCAAGGTCGGCACATTACTCTCCACGCCAGAAACTCTTCTCAAAACGCCCTCACATAGATACTTCTTCCAAAGATTCATCGCTAAAGCGTCACACAGCTCTTATTAAACGCATCCGCCAATCTCTCGCTGCCGAAAACCGCGACCAAGTACTTAGAGACATCGAATCTCTCTCCCTAGAGAAGTATATCGATGAGATTGGCACAGCTGTTGTGGAGGGAATTGCGCGATGCAAGACGGAAAGAGATGTTTGGGCGGCCGTTGAAGTATGTCCCAAGTCGCTTCTTGTTGGTCCGAATAACAATCTGTCCAAGGTTATATCCTCTCTGCATCAGCGCTTCTCAACTACATTTACACCGGCCTTTATATCCGCGATTTCTCTCGCTATCGGTCCTCCCAACCGTGTTTCCTTGTCCGCCTTGACCCCAGAACAGCGAGAGAAGGACGAAAATGTTCGTCTCACTCGGCAAAGGCCTGTACTTCGCGCCTGCTCAGAGCTGGCGCTTGTTGGTGTCATCAAGGATGGTCCCGGAAGAAGCGGTGGTGAATGGGTGATGAAGGCTGTGAAGGAATTGGCAAGTATTCTCCTCTCGTGATCCTCCAAGTATTTGAACCTGCCACAGCTGTCGAATGACCCAAGCCTATCATCCCTCCCATTGCTGACAACATTCCTCAAATCCTATTCCCGCCCATATTTAGGAATTACTATCCCAAGTGTATCCAAGCAGTCAGACTTGGAAACTGGCGACGCAAATTTTCCCTCATTGATGGATGAAGGTGTTGAGCTCATTGAGCAAGACATTCGCGATAAATTCAAGCGAATGTGCGAGGGCTATTATGACAATGTGAGCAAAAAATTGGTTATTGAACACAAAGTACGTCCTCCAGTTGTCTTGGACCGGTTCTATGTCGACTATCCCTCCAGAGACTGCAAGAACAAGACCGCCGGAATCATGAAGCATATATTAGGTCCGGTGAAATCTTCGAAGATCGCCAACAGGCTTATGAAAGGATGACGAAAGGATACGAGAAACTATTAACAAGCTGTCAGTCGTAAGTAAGGGTCAAATTGAGCTCCGAGTCGCTCAAATCTTTCTATAGGCTGTCCGAGCTCTTATCTCTTCCCATGCCGTCTCTTCCGACGATTTCTCAGAAATCTGAATCTATCCTGATCGGTTCCAATACTACCACCACATTGGACGAGGGGAACGAAATCTCAGCAGGTGGAGGTAAATGGGAAGATGAAGAAGAAAGACGATTCTACGAGGAAGTACAAGATCTTAAGGATTTCGTACCAAGCAGTGTTTTGGGTATTGGTGAGGCTATAGAAGAGGAAGGGAATTCAAAGGACAACGAGAAAGACCGCATGGATCATGAGAAGGAGGAGGTGAGGAAATTGGAAGAAGAATTAGAGAAGTTGGAGAAAGACTTTTCAGACTCCGTTGAAGAACGAGACACTGGCAGTCTCGCCGATGAGAAGTGAGTAATTGATTTTCTCCAGGATGCACGCCTACCAACGAGTATCAGTGTTCCTACTCCCGTTCCCGGGACCCCCAGAGCTTTGACACCTCCTTTATCCCCCCGCTTGGCCGCTCAAGGTCCATCGCAACTCTTGACGGCCTTGCTTACTCAATTACCGGAAGCCACTAACCGAACGCTCATGGACCAGATGGCCATTGATTTCGCATTTCTCAACTCGAAGGCAGCTAGGAAGAGACTTATCAAAGTGTGTCCATAGACTACGTGTTCATCTCCCAAGGACCCCAATTTCTAAACGTTTCTAGTTCCTTGCACAGGTTCCCAAAAATCGTATCGATCTCTTACCTCATTACTCGAGACTTGTGGCCACTCTGAATCGATATATGCCTGATATTGGCGCCGAACTAGTGGCTATCGTATGTGTCAATGTAATGCAGTTAATCAAGTTCTGATGTCTGCATAGCTTGATGAGGAGTTTCGGTATCTCCAACGCAAGAAGAATGTTGTGAAAGAGTTAGCAGAAGTCAGGCTCAAAGTGAGTGTAAAGCGATACTTTCACACGTCTTTCTTGACAATATCATGTTAGAATATTACTTTCTTGTCGACCTTGACGAAATTCCGCGTCTTGCCGTCCCATCTCATTCTACACACATTCAAAGTGTGCTTGGATGATTTTTCTGGAACAAACGTAGAGAATCTTGCAATGTTGTTGGAAAATTGTGGTCGATTTCTACTCAGAAGTGAAGATACATCTGAAAGATTCAGCGCTATGGTACGTCCGGTTGACTCGAGCCTCAAAGATTGTGACTACCTCTTCCTATAGTTGGAGCTCATGAGACGTAAGCAAAGTATGCAGCATTTCGACCATCGACAATTGCTACTTCTCGAAAATGCTTACTACCAGGTACTCTCATTTTCTCCCTATGGAATCTTCCTATAGTTGCATTACATACAGTGCAACCCTCCGGAACGCGCACCAAGGCAGGAGAAGCATAGGACACCCATCGAAAATTTTATTCGACACCTAGTGTATGACGTTCTGGCAAAAAAAAACATTGACAAAGTCCTTAAACTCATCCGGAAGCTTGACTGGGACGACAAAATGGTCTGCGGGACGCTACACAAAGTTTTCACCAAGCCCTGGAAGATCACCTATAGTAATATCCCCCTTTTGGCAATGCTGACCTATGATTTGCAACGTTATCGTCCCGCATTTGCCATGTCTGTCGTCGATCAAGTTCTAGAGGATGTCCGGAGAGGCTTGGAACAGAATGTCTACAACACAAATCAACGAAGGCTTGCGGTCATGAAGTATTTGGGCGAATTATATATTTATCGACTACTCAGCTCAGGCATTGTTTTCGACACCTTGTGGTCACTCATGACATTTGGGCATCGTAAGTCCTGTCGTTTTCCTTGGAACCAGTTTTTCTGAGGCACCCTCAGCGGACGGTAGACCAGTACCCAAACAGATGGTTCCTCTCGACATGCCCGACGATTTCTTTCGCATCCGCCTGGTCTGTGTGCTTCTTGATACATGTGCCATGTGCTTCGATCGGGGAACCCAAAGGAAGAAGTTGGATAATTTCATTACATTCTTCCAAGTAACGTTGGCTATGCCCTCCAATAATCGTGTGACTGACCTCATTTACTCCAACAGTATTATATTTGTTGCAAAGAACCTCTTCCAATGGATGTCGACTTCATGCTATCGGACTCACTCGAGGTGAGTGAGGTTTTAGCCAACGTACCTAGGGTTGACATCCAGTACTAGGCTGTGCGACCGAAGCTGGCGATAGCTAAAACGATTGAAGAAGCTGCTATTGCTGTTGATAATATGTTTGCCTCAGCGTTCCAGAACTCAACCGTGGACAGTTAGTCTCATCGATATCTATTCCGTACATTTTTTATACTACTCGCTAGTGACCGGAGACGATAGTGGCGATGACAGCGGGGATGAAGGCGGCAGATCAGAAAAAGAAGAGGTCGAAGAGGAGGAAGAAGAGGAGGACGGCCCTCAGGACTCACCGGCAAGTTGCTGTCCCGCTATTAAAGCGCTGAGACCTAACACCAATGCAAACAGGTAGATCGCGCGCCCTCGCCCGACCAAGCAGTCATTCTCTCCGCAAGTAACAGCCTCCAAGAGAACCTCGGCCCTTCGGAAGAGGCTGAAGCAGAATTTGCCAAAGAACTCGCGAAAATGATAACGGATAATTCATCGGAGTCGAGGAAAGTCGACAAGAAGACTGCCCTTGCGCTGTGGGATGCTGCTGTGATTCCTTCCAATCTCCGCAAGAAGAAGGCCGATGAAAGTGACGAAGAGGGAGAGTCCCTTGAAGTCAGCCGGCAAAATACAATGGCGTTCACTGTAATCACCAAACGCGGAAATAAGCAGCAGGTGTGTATATTCGGCTCTTTTTTTAATTCTTCGTACATTCACCTGTAGTGCCATTCAGACTCGGCAGTTAGCAGTTCCTGCTGCATCAGCCTTAGCTGTCCATACTCGCTCAGCCCAGTTGCAAGATAAAGTAGAACAGCAACACCTGAAACGCTTAGTCCTCAATTACGAGCAACGAGAGGAAGCAGAAGAGTTGAAAGGTTTGTTAAGTTTAGCGAGTACTTTCCTAGGATATGCTGAAACCCGCTCAGCTTTGGAGGCTCGGAGCCGCACAGGTGCTATCAGGATCCGTTATATTGGATGAGGGAAACTCAAGTGACTCCGCACCGACTTTGCGTTTACTGCCTATCATCGACGATGCTGCACCACCGAAAATCATGAAAATAGCCCTTGCCGTGGCACAGGTCTCGCTCTCAAGATGGCTTTGAAGCAAACGTCTGCTTTCTGACCCTCAACAACAGATTCATTACCTCTATTGGAATGCTTTGGTTTCCCCCAAACCATGGGGACGCGACGGTTGATTGACGCAGAATATTCACTGAGCATTCCCCATTTGGACTTCCAACGGAGATGAAGTCAGGGCCATCACGAACATACTACGAGTCTTCAATGATCATTTTGTTCTTGTTACATTCGAATTTACTGTAATCCTGGATTCCTTGTTTACTTTCCAACCCAACGATGGCCGTCGCAGCAGGGACACGCAACACCATGAGCGGGATGAGAATGACGTCGGAACTGACACCAGGCCGTCGCAGCAAGGTTATAAATCAATATTCACGACATGAACGGATTGGAAAAGGACAGCATGGAGAAGTGTTCTTGTGCACGGATGACCTCGGGCAGAAACTGGTTTGTTTCCTTACAATGCGTTCCCCAGTCTGTTGAGAGAATCCTTTCCCAGGCGCTCAAGGTTGTAAAGCGTAATGATCCTCGGGACAGAATCAAACTATTGCGGAGAAATAATCCTCACAAGACGAAAGAGCGGCCGACCCTTAGTAGCACCGAACACAGCAGAATTCGCAGGGAAATTGCAATCATGAAAAGATGTCGTCATGCAAATATTGCGAAGCTGTTCGAGGTGATTGACGATCCCCAGCACGACAAGATTTACTTGGGTTAGTTTACTAATCGTCTATACGTAGAGGTGTTCGCATTTGCTTATCCTGTTTCGTTCAGTGATGGAGTTTCTGGCCGGAGGCGAAGTCCGATGGACAGATCTCCAACAAAGACCTACATTGTCTCTACAAGAAACTCGCCGCATTGTTAGAGACGTCATTCTAGGGCTTGAATATCGTAGGCAATGTCTGGTGTACCGCATTACGTCCCTCCACTGAGACCGTTTGGTGAATAGTGCACCACCGAGGAATAATACACCGCGACATCAAACCTGCGAACCTTCTTTGGACAAAAGATCGTGCGGTTGTGAAGATCATCGACTTCGGAGTAGCTTACTTCAACCCAGAATCTCCGTCCTTCAAGAATTCGCAGGACTCAGGCGATCGCTTACTTTTCGACAAGGCTGATCTCCTGAAGCGAATCGGAACTCCCTCATTTCTTGCTCCAGAGGTAGTTTGGTTTGACGACACAAGTCAAGAATCCCCTTGTATTTCGTGTGACACCCTAGCACAAAGGACGCCCCCAGTTATCAAAGGCAGGAAAGGCCTCTCTCGCCCACCCATAACGAAGGCCATCGATGTTTGGTCCCTTGCTGTGACATTCTACTGCCTTCTATTTGGCCACACTCCATTCAACGTCCCCGAGTCGACGAACGGAAATGTGTATCACAATGAGTACATGCTCTATACCCAGATATGCACGAAGGATTGGGATGTTGACGAGACCATGGGGTCTGAGCAAACACAAACCGGTGGAAGACATCCGGCAGACTCGGAGAGCGAAGGATATGCGATCGTGAACTTGTTGGAATGCATGTTGCAGAAAGATCCCAAAGAAAGGGTCACATTATCCCAACTCAAGGTGCGGGGTTTGACGCCTCTGGATGACAACATTTGATGTTTGTCTGCTAGCGAGCACCTTGGATCCTCGGCGACATCCCTGAACCTGAGGAGTGGTTGACTCGGACATCCCCGACTGCGAGTAACTTACTGACGAAGCGTCGATGGATGAGAGAGGCGAGCCGGAGATTACTTGATCTTCTTCAGGTCTCGCATCGCGATCGGATTCCACGTGTATAGTTTGTCTGGTCATGTTTGTACGATAAAGATATCACGTGACTGGACGGGGTCAGCTGCTCTTTCCTCCAACTAAGAACTTGCAGTTAATCAGGACTCCATCCTACAGTGGCAATGAAAGCTGTGCGTTCAAAAGTTGTACCATCTCCACGATCCTGACCAGCGTGCAGATCGTGAAATGTAGATCCCGCCTTCCCCCTCTATCCCTCGTCCATCCCTGATAACCCCTGGCAGCTGTCCTATCTGGCGACTCGCTCGTTCTTCGTGGACGCCCAGGTTCGGAGGGCCAACCTCCCAAGGAACGGCAAGTATCTCTCCCTCAAACCGCACAGTCCTTTCTAAGTGTAACATAGAATACTTTACCTTGCTGATGTGACAGCCCCGAGAGTTGGTACATCCAATCGGGAAGATGAGGTAGGACTATATTACAGCCCTGTCGCGATCAATCTCACCTTGTCTTTCAGCCTTGGGCCTTTGAAGCTCGCGAATTTTTGCGAGCGTTTGCTGTGGGCAAAGAAGCTACTTTCTCGTCTATTCATTCTCTTCCCCCGAATGATGACATGCCACGCGACATTGGGAATGCGGAAATCGGTGCCTTGGATCTGGTATCGGAACTCCTCAAGAGTGGCTGGGCCAAACTGAAGGAAATCAGACGTGACCCTACTGATGAGGACCTCAGAAAAAGGGCGCTTGAAAATGAGGCAAAAGCAGCTGGGAGAGGACTGTGGAATCCTCATGGCCCTCAGGTCTACGCGTCTATTCTTTTCCTACCTAGTTATTACTAAACTACCGCGATACAGGCACACGCTACCCACTATACCATGCTAGAGGATAGTCAGGCCTTTTTGAGCCAGTGGAAAGGAAAATCGTTTGACGGTGACATCGCCAATCGCATATTTTGAATGCTTCTCATCATACTATATTATCTAGGGCTTGTAGAGCAGGTCAGAGATGGAACGACACTACGCATTCGCCTCTTCATGCCGGAAGGTGAGCATCAGATGGTCACTATCGCCTTGGCAGGGGTACGAAGCACACGGGTATCATCCAAGCCAGGAGAACCCTCGGAGCAGTGGGCAGAAGAAGTGCGTCATACCGAAGGCTTCACACGTATATTGTCTCAATCGTCTCTGATTAATGTAGGCCAAATTCTTTACAGAGTCGCGCTTGCTCCAAAGACCAGTACGGGTCCAAATCCTTTCCTTGCCCACCTCTATCGCGACGCCTTTCCAAGCTGCTGCCAACTCTACAGGTTCTACATCTGCCACCATCTTCATTGGTTTAGGTCAGTCCGATTTGTTTCCACCCGTAAAGCTGATGCTGATGCTTATATAGTTTTGCACCCCGCTGGAAATGTCGCAGAACATCTGGTAGCCGCTGGCTTGGCGCGTGTGGTCGATTGGCATGCTGGCATGCTATCAGGTAGTGGCGGATTAGAGCGACTCCGTACAGCCGAAAAATCAGCCAAAGAGAGGCGGGCATGTCTGTACGCAAACCCGCCAACAATCACCGCACTGAGAACGAGTAGCGCCACTCCCATGGCTAAATCTTTCGACGCCACTGTAATCCGTGTCTGGAGCGGCGACCAGATATCGGTCATAGAGAAAGATTCCAGGAAGGAGCATCGTGTCCAACTAAGCTCTACGCGGGGACCAAAGTATCCATTTCTGTCGAGTGTCCAACGTCCTATTCTCATATGTCCACCTTCTTGGCAGACTATCTGACCCAAAGCAAGCGTTCTACGCGCAGGAAGCCAAAGAGTTCGTGCGTAAAAGACTCATTGGAAAAAATGTCAAGGTCGATATCGACTTTATTCGCCCTCGCGAAGGCGAATTTGAGGAGCGAGAATGTGCCACGCTACACTACGGAGGACAAAACGCGTCAGTTGATGCCTCCGTCTGACTCTCAATTCGATTCACATATCCTCCCACGCTAGTAACCTTGCAGAGCAACTAATTGAAAAAGGTTTGGCCAGCTTGGTTCGCCATAAACGCGATGATGAAGATCGCTCGTCGGAATACGATAAGCTAATGGCAGCAGAACAAACGTTGGTTCCAGGTTGACATTCGCCGCGCATCTTCTCTAACAAGAGGAATTCTATAGCGCCGTTACTGAGGCACGCGGAATTCATTCTGGAAAAGAGGTATCAGCACCAAAATTACCACTCAATATATCCGAAGTATTCATATTGATTCCCCTACTGGTTTTCCTGTTGATCGGAGCCTTTGTTCAGTCAACGAGCCGAGCACAGCAATTCCTCAACGCATTCAAGCGTCAAGGAAAAATCCCGGCTATCGTCGATTATGTTGCGAGTGGGTCACGCTTCAAGTCAGTGCATTCAAATTGGACTCGCCGTATATCGTCTCTAAGCTGTCCTTTAGGATCTTTCTTCCCAGAGACAATCAGTCCTTAACACTTGTCCTAAGCGGTTCGCCTCTCGCCTCTCTAATCTGCTCATAACCCTCATTGCCAGCAGGGGTCAGGGCTCCACGCAGTGCACGTAACCCGTCAGAAAAAGGAGAACCATACGGCACGGAAGCTGCTGAATTCGTCTCGAGGAAATGCATGCAGCGTGATGTGGAGTTTGAAGTCGACACCGTTGACAAAGCAGGAGGATTTATTGGGACCCTATACCTAAACAAGGAAAACATCGCTATCGCCCTCGTCAAGGAAGGGTTAGCAACGGTGCACTCGTATTCAGCGGACGGACTTCCCTGGGCAAAACAGTTATACGATGTTGAAGTGAGCTCTTTAATACTTTTCTTGAAGTGATTAAGCAACCCGGTTCAGGCTGAAGCAAAACAAGCGCGACGCAATGTAAGATTTCGCGAGCATCGTCTTGTGGAAGACCATGGTCAGATAACGAGAAAATCACATAGATTTGGAGTACTTACGATGATAGCGATGAGCAAGTCACCCAGGCTGATAGTGATATCAGTGCAACGGACACCCCCAAAGCTACTGATATAGATGTGATCATCAGTGACGTTCGCGCTCAAAACGGCTTCGGCTTCTCTGTGCAAATCCTCAATACCGAAGGTAAGTATGGTATTTCCAGATGAGAGTTCCCTTGTTAATTATCTCACCAATAAGGCATTGCCTCGCTTGAGCAGCTGATGAGGGACTTCACCATACATCATCAGTCGCCTGTTTCTGCTCCCCCGGGATTCGTTCCGAAAGGAGGAGACTTAGTTTCTGCGAAGTTCTCAGATGGTGCTTGGTATCGAGCTAGAATCCGCCGTGCTTCGCCCCTTAAAAAGGAGGCAGAAGTGACCTTTATTGATTACGGCAATCAAGATACAGTCGCATTCTCAAATATCCGATCGCTGGATGCTCGATTTCGCTCTCTTCCCGGGCAGGCTTACGAGGCAAGGCTCAGGTAACTCACTCACCAACAAGCGCGTTGAGCAGAGGACTGATTTTTTGATGCTAGCTTCGTACAACTCGCCGGACCTGCAAGTGAATACCACCAAGAAGCCGTCGATCGCTTCCGTGTGCTATGTGAGGGGCGAAGATTGAAAGCAAACGTCGACCACAAGGGGGGCAATGTGCTCCACCTCCGGCTCATAGACCTAGCAAATCCTGCCGCAGAAAGCGACCCCCTCGCTTGTATCAACGCAGACTTGTTGAGCGACGGTCTTGCATCTATTGATCGCAAAAACTGCCGGTATCTCAACTCCTACCCTAATGTGCTCAAGAAACTTCAGGAGTCTGTCTTGGCAGCGAAAAGGGACCGCGCAGGTATGTTTGAGTTTGGGGATGTAGAAGAGGACTTTGATTGACCGAATGCTGTACATCCGCTACTTGTCCTCCGCGCCATATGTACTATTGGGTTACTCGAGCTTCCATAACACCACGATCTCGACTACGTATTTACAAAGTTTAATACTTAGTACTCAAATAAACGATGATGGCGTTGCATCCGATCCGCCTTGTCACGTTTGATGCCCTCCACACAATCATCGTACCTCGTCTCCCCATTCACGTTCAATACTCCCAGGTATTTGAACCCTATCTGGGAGTGATCCCTCCGGGTCGCATTCGCAGATCGTTCAAGACAGGTAGGATAAAGCCTGTGAAGACTGACAGCGGCGTTTCTAATGACCAACCACACCGTTTACAAAGCCTTCAAGTCCATAGAAGCAGAACAACCGGTTTACAACAAAGGATCACGAGTATGGTGGACTGAAGTAATAAGAAAAACTGCTCTCGAAGCTGGAGCAGATGAGAAAGGTGCGTACGAGCTAAAGCATCTCACTACTTGTCCTGAACAGGCTCACAAAGTCTAAACTTAATAGCGCTATCAGACTCTCTAGCAGATATTGTGATTCGCCTGATGAACCGATTCAGCTCAAAGGATGGTTACCGAGCATATAGTGACACATTTCCTGCACGTACGCCGCCTTGGAAGCTCTCCCATGCTACCCTGGTACTTAGAACGCCACTTCTCAGTTCAAATTTTACGACACAACCTGAACCTGCGGGTGGCAGTCGTCAGTAATGCTGACTCACGCATTCGTACGTCTCCAAGCAATAAAAGCTCATTGATTGATGAGTTTTTGTAGGCTTAGCATTGCGGGACCTGGATTTCCCTACTTTTCTCGACCCCATCGTTCTGAGTGAAGAAGAGGGTGTCGAAAAGCCGTCATCGGAGATCTTCCATCGCGCGCTTGCACGGGTAAATACGATGACCCAATCTGAAATCTCTATTATCAGGCCTGAAGAATGCCTGCATGTTGGGGACGAGCTGAAATCGTGAGTCTGTCCAATGTCGCTGATCGATCGATCACTTAGCTCTGCGCAGAGACTATGAAGGAGCACTCGGCGCAGGGATGCAGGCTCTGTTGCTGCGTCGCCCTGGGTTGGATGGAGAACCAGCCCATAGAGACCTTCCAGAGGTGATCGGACATTCGGTTGATGTCGTGGCTAATCTGCAAGAGGTAACATCTTGGGTAGAAGAGCACAACAGTCGAATCTCTTCATTTTGAATAAACTGTATGTTTCCCCAAGTGGTATTCAACGTCACGTCTGAAATCCCTCTTTCACAGGAAGTAAGTACAGGATGCATGGGGTAATTAAGCACATGTACTTTGTACATAATTTTGACGTCAGGAATGTATCGTCCCACCAGCCGTAAATGCACATCCAAGAGGCTCTGTGACGCGATGGTTGCTATGTATTTGCCGGCGCAAGCTTAGTCGATGACGTCCGAGACATACATCTCAGAGCCAGGTCTGAGCATTTTTTGCCCTTCCTTCCCAATGTCCTCCACTTTATCACCCAATTTGAGAATTGTCCAACGTATTACACGGGGATCTCGCCGCATGATGGAATTAAGAGAGCGTAGTGTCCGGGGTGCAGAGTCGAAATGGAGGGTCCAGTAACTGTGCGACAGGTTAGGTTTAGAAGGGATAAGCGAGAGAGAGGGATGATACGTGCTCTCCCATTGCATGGATTCCTCCATGTCTCTTCATCCTCTGAGGCAGAGTGAGGGTCCCCCAGGAGTTGATGTTGCGCACCACCCCGCCGGCGTTCATGACGTGAGTAGCGGTTTGGCGGACGAGCTCTTTGATATGTTTCTGTCCGGTGACATGAAATTTTAGTTGGACAGTAAGTGATGTACGTACGTATTCGTGGTAGTGGGTGGTGATACACAGCATCTGGTAGAACGGCATTTCTGGGCAGCGAACTCAGTTGCGTCGAGTCGACGTCGATTGACAAGTGGTCGTCCAATCAAAACACGGACACACAGACGCGGGGCGTGTCGACGAGCGCTACGGTGGCGCTCAAGCCTCAAGCGAAGGCCCTTGTCGAGCTCCCGGTTACCATCTGTCAGTGTTCGTAACTAACTCTATTTTGGAAAAGGGACTGCAATGAAAGTGCTATCAACTCTATCGTTGAAGCTTGCTTCACGGCGATTTCTTGCTCCCAGGGGCATCGGTGACATTCGGTGCAATTCCCCGATTCTCGGCTAGAGTGAGTGGCAGGCCGATGTGTTGCGCTCTTGCTAATACAGGAAGTTCCGTGCCCTGACGTGAAGTCGACCTTTGTGCTGCGGTAGGCTCATTTCTTGGTTTGTATCCTCTCACGCCTTTCAGTCTTGCAGCTCAAATCGACTTGACCTTCCCGTCGATGGATTGTCAACTTTTCCGGTGCCCCAATTACCCACTTACTCACCTGGCAACCATGGCCATCAGAGCGGCCCACCAAGATCCGCCAATCTTTGAGGTACTTCTTTTCTTACCCATAGAAGCATCTCCGGTCGGTTTTTGACGTCAATTGGATACCTTAATTAACAACCTTTCTCTCTCTGTCCCCTTCTTCTATAAACCTTCCTGCGCCCTTCGCGGGCATCCTCTTCGTCCACTATGTCTGCATCTCACTCCCAAACCCGGTCCAGTATTGACCTTGGCGTTGATCCCCGTAGTGACAATCCTTTTTTCACGAACAGGCTCTCCCGCAACCCTCCTCCTCGCCTGCAACATTCACCGTCTCTCCCCAACATTCGGTGAGCATTTTATTTTCTATCCGGTCCCAATCCTCGATAAGGATTTCCTATACAGGTTCCCGTCTCCTTCCGTCGAGGATGCTTCTCCTTCCGAAGCTCCCGAGACGGTGCAGCGTCCTTTAACACCTTCGTCCGTCGCCGGTGGACCGTTACCGTCGCTTAAAATCGCCGAGTCCTCCCCAAGCACATTGGACTATCAGGAGCCCTTGTCGTTAGATGACCTCGCAATCTATCGACGTCAGAGTCATTCGATGAAAATTCGTCGCCGCCGCGTAGATCGTGATTCCCGACACCCTTTGCTCACCCCGCCGCTCACGCCTTCGTCGAGCTTAAGGACGACGACGAGTATTGATTCTACGGGTCATAATGACCCAAATGAAACCAACGACAACATCTTCCATATCCAGGATATCGATGAGCGTTCCACTAGGTTCCTACTCGTAAGATACTGAAATATCTTCGCACGATCCCTTCGAATAATACCAATACGTTTTTCCTCCACAGTTAAATAATATCTCCAAGCATATTTCTGGCGACCTACTGAGGGCCTCTATCGTGGATTCTTTGACGTCGACATACATCGACGCTTCCGATATTATTAAAGATTCCTCTTCTCCGCCCCTTTCCAGACACCTGACCGACAAATCGATCAAAGGCGTCTTTTTGCGGCGACAACAACTGACTGGAACTGTCATGCTCGCATTTTGGGATGTACGCGACGCGCAAGCGGCCAAGAAGATACTCTCCGCTCCTTCTACTGATGCTCTAGCGAAGTGCATCGGTGATGACAAGGCAGAGGACGGAACGAAGGCTTGGATCACCTGTGAATTTATAACGCGAGAAGAGCTTGTAGAGGTACATTACTTTCTCCATCTGTGCAATTCCCCTCTAACGGACTGTGTCGTAGATAATCGGCAATTCAATTTTCCTCGCATCGACCGACGCGACCTTCTACCTCGTCGTGGAACTTGACAGGCTTCAAGATGGCGATCACAAAATAGAACTCCTAGTCGTCGACGGTCGAACTGTGCAGAACGACAGCGACTCGGATGAAGACACCACACAGATCAGCATGGAGGGAGGGGTCGACGATCATGTCATTCAACTTCCCGTAATCCACACGTTTCTTCGGTCATTTGGTGATATACGATCTATTTCTCTTGTCAGTAACTTTCAAGAAGTGAGTGCTTGATCAACTTCTTCACCAACATACTTACCCATGATTACATCGACCCTGTAGCAAAACAAAAAGACCCTACATGTGGAATACTTTGATATTCGGGTCGCAAAGACAGCATATGAAAACATCGATGGACAAGCCATTTTAGGAATGAAACTAACAGCCTTCGGTCGAAATATCTCACCCCACCTCACCAACTCCAAGGTATCCCAAGCAAAGAATACGCAATACCCATCCAGTCAATTCTCTCCCACAAGGAATCGACTTGATGCCCCACAGAGTGACTCACCCTTCCCAGTACCCTCTGCGATGTCTGCCACTGAACCACTTCCGAATATTGGTCTACCGGGTCAATATTCTCAGATGCGAGAAAGGTTTTTATATGTTGGGGAACCGGAAGATCGACCCACACGTGTCAGCGCAGGACAAGCGCTCTATGCTAACCCCGTTTCACGGTCTTCTGTTCCTTCCCCGAAATACTTCTACGAATCGAACCCCGCCGAAAGCGAAACGTCCTTGCCAAAAAGCCATGGTTCCCCTTGCAATGGCGTCGGGGCGCCAGCGGCTCCACTCATGGCAGATGAGAGAACCGATATGGAAGGAGGACTCAATGTGGATCACCATGACATGGTATCCGTCACTCCATCGTGGCAACATGAAGCGCCTCCGATACATCACCCTGAGCTTTATGGAGCACACGTTGATTGTTATTACTGCCCCTCGCGCAGGTTACCCAGACAAGCATCGGGCAGTTGCTACGCTATGCCGTCTCCCTTTTGTCCTCCTGTCGACCAGCATTTTCAAGCGCCTCATGGTATCGCGTTCTCACAATTCACACCCGCACCACAACGATTTGCATACGAACAGGTTGTTCATCCTTCTCAGTCTCACAATTCTAACCCAATCAATTGGTCCTTCGAACAAGGGATTGTGCTTCCTCCACACACTCCTACCAGTGATCGTTGGGTTTACGAACCCGAAGTCATGATCTGTTCGGGCCTGCGAGCTATTCCGTATTGCCCTCCCCATCTACAAATGGAGGCAGTTCCAAATACCCCTTACCTGTTCCCATCAAACGTGCACGAAAAACCAACGCAAATAGGTCATTCCCATCGCCTCCAGACTCCTGCCGGTCGATTGCATCTTCGTAACCGGGGTGGGGGTTTGCAAGGAGCGCCTACCTCGAGAGATTCCTCGATACCCCCAGAACGTAATCAGTTGAATCTCGCAAGGATTGAGGATGGACAAGACACGCGAACGACGGTCATGATCAAGAACATCCCCAACAAAATGAGCGACAAAGACCTGATCACATACATTGGAAAGGTCTGCCCACGTAGGATCGATTTTCTATATCTACGGATGGACTTTCAAAATGGTACGTGGCTTGCCTTGTGCAGGAGGGAAGTTCCTCGTTGTCGAGCTCCCGGTTTGTGTAGGTTGCAACGTTGGATATGCATTCGTCAACTTTATCACAGTTCAGGATCTCCTGCTGTTTGCTAGAAAGAAATTGGGTGAGAAGTGGTGAGTGGGTCGTGTTTGTTGTATTTTGATCCAGACTCAGCGGACCTCCATACAGGAATATGTTTTCCAGCGAAAAGGTTCTGCAGATGAGTTACGCAAACTACCAGTCAGTACATGATCCTCCTTGCTCTGTGAGCAGATTATCCACATCAGTTGTCTTTCGTACCCTAGGGGCAAGGAAGCTTTGGTAGAAAAGTTCAAAAACTCGTGCATCATGGACGAGCGAGAAGCCTGGCGGCCCAAAATATTCTATTCGGAGCCAGGACCTGAACAAGGATTGCCAGAGCCTTTCCCAGCACCCACGCATCTGAGGAGGAAAGAGCGGAGTTGTTTCAATCGAGGTGCATTGTACGTACCGGGCGTGAGCCGTGGTGGAGTACCTGCAGAAGGATCAGGCGCTCAGCATGCTCGCCGGCAGGACTTGCAAGAAAACCCACACGCGCGCTATTCAGAACTTTGATCGAACGCAGGGTTTCCATGTTTTGAAGTCGCGTAGTTGGTTGAATATTTCCTGTACATGTCCTTGATTGTTATCTAAGTATCCAAGAGTTCCAAGTATTGTTGTCCAACTTCAACACTTAATGGCTGGTTGTCACGTCACGGTCACGCGTCGCGTCGCGTCTCTCGACCTGCCATCATGGCGAGTCCCCTCTCCGCGTGCTTTGCCCGTATCTGACCTCCCTTCTAGCCTTCAAAGCGCCCCCGCTCCGTCTCTCCTCAACCGCGCTCAAAGCCTACCCATTCACGTCGCGATTCCGATTCATCTCTTCCACCCTCCTCCCCTCCTGCCCCCTTCTCTGACACAGACGAAAGCGTTGGTGGCCGTGATCTTGTCCACGACGCAGAGGAAGAGGATCCGGACGATGAGGGCGAGGATCTCTTTGGCAACAACCTTGAAGGGTAGCCTCTGCCCCTCCCACCTGGTCTTCTTTCCCATCTAACAAGTATCAACCAGAGATTATGCCACAAATGAGCTGCTTGATAAATACTCCGATGCCGGAATCGACGACGAACAAGAACTAGACGAAATATCCCCAGAAGAACGCCGTGCCGCTGAACTCAAAATGGCCCGTCGAGATCGTCAAGAGCGAACTGGAAAACGTGGTACACGCGCCGCCCGCCGTAGCCATGCACCTGCTTTTCTCGACAGCGACGCCGACATTGATGACGACATAGACGATGGCCTAGGTATCGCCCGTATGAAGCAGCGTACACGAAGAGCGTACGATGAGAGGCGGGATATCGACGATCTCGACGGCATCCAAGACGTACCCCAATTCTTCTCCGATCCATCATGTCCTCACCAAATTTCCAGGAACTCCCGCTCGAGCAGCTGAGCGATATCAAGGCAAAATCCATCATCGAGTGGATCGCCCAAGAGCGCGTTCGACGCTCGATCGTTAGGCATTTCCGCCAATTCCTTATGACCTATGTCGATGAGCATGGCAGCTCTGTCTATGGTCACCGGATCCGTAACCTTGGTGAAAGTATGCTTTGCTTTCCTTCCTTGTCAGCTTTCCATTATACTCATGTCGGACAGACAATTCGGAATCACTAGAGGTGTCCTACCTTCATCTCGCCCTCTCCAAACCCATCTTGGCCTATTTCTTGACAAACTCCCCATCCCCGATGTTGGAAATTTTTGATGAGGTCGCTCTTGACGCCATTCTTGTCTACTATCCTTCTTACAAACGGATCCACTCCGAAGTTCATGTTCGCATTTCCGATCTGCCCCTCAGCTCTTCATTGCGAGATCTCCGGCGGGTAAACCTGAACAACCTCGTTCGTGTTTCCGGGGTCGTTACCCGCAGAAGCGGGGTCTTCCCTCAACTGAAATACGTCAAGTTTGATTGCCGCAAATGTGGCGCAGTCCTGGGACCCTTCTACCAGGATGCCACAAAGGAAGTCAGAATCAGTTATTGTGCCAACTGCGAGAGTAAAGGTCCATTCCCCGTAAACGCTGAACAAGTGGGTAACCTCATGCAATGCTCGAGTTTGTCCTTTCTTAAACGCTGCTCAGACTGTATATCGAAATTACCAAAAAATGACCCTCCAAGAATCGCCAGGCTCGGTTCCGGCAGGACGCCTGCCACGCCACCGTGAGGTCGTTCTCCTTTGGGATCTCATTGATAGTGCCAAACCGGGTGAAGAAGTTGTACGTGCTCCTGTATGAAGCCCCATCTAGACTTCCGGTTGACCTCTTTCCAGGAAATCACCGGCATCTATCGTAACAACTTTGACGCTTCGCTCAATTCAAAGAACGGATTCCCAGTGTTTTCGACAATCATAGAGGCGAATCATGTCAATAAAAAGGAAGACCTTTTTGCAACATTCCGACTCACTGAAGAAGACGAGAAGGAAATGCGTGCTCTCGCTCGTGATGAACGCATCAGGAAACGTATTATCAAATCCATCGCTCCTTCAATTTATGGGCATGAAGACATTAAGACCGCGATCGCACTTTCTCTCTTTGGGGGTGTCCCCAAAGATATTAATCGCAAACTTCGAATCCGCGGCGACATCAACGTCCTACTTTTGGGAGATCCTGGAACAGCAAAGTCCCAATTCCTCAAATACGTTGAGAAGACTGCCCATAGATCTGTTTTCGCTACTGGTCAGGGTGCCTCTGCGGTCGGTCTTACTGCCAGCGTGCGCAAAGATCCAATTACACGTGAATGGACACTCGAAGGAGGTGCTCTGGTGTTGGCAGACAAGGGCACTTGCCTAATCGACGAATTCGACAAAATGAACGATTCAGACCGGACGTCCATTCATGAAGCTATGGAACAGCAGTCTATCTCTATATCGAAAGCGGGCATAGTAACGACTTTGCAGGCCCGCTGTGCCATCATTGCTGCGGCCAACCCCGTCCGTGGACGTTACAACCCAACGATTCCTTTTCAGCAGAACGTAGAGCTGACGGAGCCGATTTTGTCCCGTTTCGACGTACTGTGTGTCGTGAAGGATACGGTAGACCCAGTTATGGACGAGCTGTTAGCCCGGTTCGTTGTTGGCAGCCATCTGAGAAGCCATCCAAAGTTCGATAAGGATACTGAGGAAATGGACGTCGGGACTTCTCTCGATGAGGATGTAAGTAAGGATATCTGCATCCATGTAAAATCTGTCATAAGCTATTCTTCTTTTTCTAGATCATCCCACAAGATGTACTGCGAAAGTACATAATGTATGCACGGGAAAAGGTCAAGCCTAAGCTGTATGACCTCGACCAAGAGAAGCTTTCGCGGCTGTATGCTGATCTCCGGCGGGAGTCACTAGCCACAGGGTCTTTCCCCATCACAGTTCGACATTTGGAGAGCATGATTAGGATGGCCGAGGCAAGTGCCAAAATGGCCCTCAGAGAGTACGTCCGCGCGGACGATATCGATCTCTCGATCGAGGTGGCCGTCAACAGCTTCGTCAATGCACAGAAGATGAGCATCAAGAAAACGTTGCAGAGGGTTTGTTATTTGTGGTGAAAATACCAGTTCCGCGTATCACTCAATCTTTTTTTGTTTTTTTTTTT
>Ga0307516_10001468_pt1 | contig 32539 bp, 27 predicted proteins | sample 19_EM_MG_FD_203310 | JGI IMG/M metagenome (GOLD analysis project Ga0307516, IMG submission 203310) | Populus trichocarpa ectomycorrhiza microbial communities from riparian zone in the Pacific Northwest, United States - 19_EM | ecosystem: Host-associated > Plants > Roots > Unclassified | place...
GATAAAAGGTACTCCGGGGATAACAGGCTTATTCCTCCCAAGAGTCCACATCGACGGAGGAGTTTGGCACCTCGATGTCGGCTCATCACATCCTGGGGCTGTAGCAGGTCCCAAGGGTATGGCTGTTCGCCATTTAAAGTGGTACGCGAGCTGGGTTCAGAACGTCGTGAGACAGTTCGGTCCCTATCTTCCGTAGCCGTTGGAGAATTGAGGGTGAGCTGCTCCTAGTACGAGAGGACCGGAGTGGACGTATCTCTGGTGTTCCGGTTGTCACGCCAGTGGCACTGCCGGGTAGCTATATACGGACGGGATAACCGCTGAAAGCATCTAAGCGGGAAGCCCCCCCCAAGATTAGTTCTCCCTAGACCTTTAAGGTCTCTAAAGGGCCGTCGAAGACTACGACGTTGATAGGCTGGGTGTGTACGCGCAGTAATGCGTTTAGCTAACCAGTACTAATTGCCCGTGAGGCTTGACCATATAACACCCAAGCGATTTGCTTTTAACGCGGCAAATCATGTATGGGTCGACTTGATCGATTGATCTTGAATGAGACTATTCAAGCCAACGCTTGAGTGACGAAACAAATTGTCCGAATTCGCGGCGGGGCCAGACATGACTGACCCCGCTGCAACCGTTTTGCCTGGCGGCCATAGCGAGTGGGAACCACCCGATCCCTTTTCGAACTCGGAAGTGAAAACGCTCTGCGCCGATGCTAGTGTCGACTTTGTCGATGTGAAAGTAGGTCACTGCCAGGCTCTTAATTCGATGAACTGAAACCCTCACCGGTGAAAACTGGTGAGGGTTTTTTTGCGTTCTGCGCTCCCGTCAAAGATGCGCCGGAATCACCTCGGAGATGATGTCGAAGACGAAGTCGACATCCCGCGGTTGCGCGTCGCCGGCGGCAACGTGCATTGCCAGGCAATCGGTGAGCGCGATAATTTGAACCACATCTCGAAAACTTAGCGCACGCTCGGCCGGCCATTGCGCGACTCCCTCCCTGACCAGCCGCATGATTTTCGAAGCGGCCCGAGGGTCGGCGCTGTCCCTTCGTTCCACCACCCGCAGGTAGCGTTCCATTCTGGAGCTTCGCGGCATCTCGCTTTCAATCTCCCGGTACAATCTCAGGGCATCGACGCAGACGCGGCGAATCTGTTTCCGCTCCCGCAGCGCCGCCAGGAAATTGAACCGGCGGAGGGTATCCTCCAACTGATCTTCCTTGCTCGGAAGGTCGTTCTTGCCCGACCCCTCGTCCGCTTTATGTCCGTTCAGTTCCATCCGCGGTTCTCCAGGAATGCGTGCCATCTGTCAGCCCTCCAAACCTACGGACGGCCCCTCAAGTGAGTACCCGAATGCCCGGCTTCGGGACGTAGGGCGGCAGGAGAAAGTTCAGATATTGTCCATGGGTGGAGGAGCAAGCGGCCCCACCCACGGGACGGCGCCTAAAGATCGCGGGGTATGACCTGCGCGACGATGTCGATGACATAATCCACGATCCGCGAGCGCACGCCGGCAACCGCGATATCGATCTTGAGGCAATCGGTCACCGCCAGGTACTGGACCACATCGCGGAAATTCAGCGGGCGTTCATTCGGCCAGTCGGCAAAACTTTCCTCCGCGCGGCGCATCACGGCGAGTACGGCAGTCGGGGTTACGCCGCTGCGCAATTCGATGAACCGCGCGTAGCGCTCGCTTTGAGACGCTTGCGGCATTTGAGCTTCCACCTGCCGGTACAGCTCCAAGGATTCGTCGCAAAAACGCCGTATTTGCCGGCGCTCCCGCATTGCCGCCAGGAAATTCAACGGGCGGAGCGTACTATCCAGCCAGCTGTCTTTTGCCGCGCCTGCACCGAGTTCGCCATCGCCGTTCGGCATTACATCCCTCCCGTCCTCGAAACATGATAGCGCCGGCGTCCAGTTATCGCACACACCTTCTCCTAAGTACCGCGAAACCGCAATTCCGGTCGTATCGCGCCGATCATTCTTGCGGTGCCTGCGGCGCAAGTGCGCTAGGATTGCCGCACAACGAAACCCAAAGACGAGGCCGACGTGCGGATGGTTCCGGTGACTTGGGTCCTTGGACTGCTGGCGCCGGCATTGGCGAGTCCGGCGAGCCAAGCCGCGCCGGTCGAGTCCTCGAAATATACGATGACCCATGCGGATCTACATGGCGAGGTGGTGCTCGACAATGCGCGAGTCCTCGTCCAGAAGTTCGTCATTCAACCCGGACAGTCGACCGGTCCGCGGACGAATTCCGCCGATCAACTGCTGGTGTTCATCAAGGGCGGGGTACTCAAGTCGGCCGCGGGACGTTCGATCCTCTGGAAGGACGGGCGGGTGCAGTGGCGCAGCGCCGCGGATCGATCCGATGCCGGAGCGGTGAACTCAGGCACCACGCCCATCGAGATCATCTGCGTCAGCTTGAAACCCGTGGTTTCGCCGACCAAGGTAGCGGCGCAAGAACCAAAATATCGTCACCTGAACTACCCCAATATTCCGGGCGAAGATCTGTTGGAGAACGACCAGGTCATCGTTCAACGGTTCGTCGTGAATCCGGGACAGTGGGAGGGGGTGCATGCACATCACCCCGACATGCTCTACATCCACATCAAGGGCGGACAATGGGCGGCGCGTTCGAAGCGCGAACCCGAACATGCGTATCCCGAGCAGTCGCCCGATGGCGAAGTCGGCTGGATGCCCACGATCGATATCAGCGAAGGGCACGAGTCGGGAAATATCGGCAAGCAGCCCATCGACTTGGTGTGGGTCACGCTGAAGAATTGAGCGAGACTTCGATGCGGATCATGCGCGGATGCGGATCATGCGTGCACAGCGCGTTTCCCGATGATCGACCCGCCGGAGTATGATCGCGGTCGTGCAAACAACCACTGCATTTGAACTCCCGGGATTTCGCATCGCCCGATCGCTCGGCGTCGTTCGCGGGATCACGGTAAGGACGCGATCGCTGCCCATGAGCATCGTGGGCGGACTGCGGACCCTGTTCGGCGGGCGCGCCGGCATCTTTTCCGATCTCTGCGAATCGGCCCGGGAAGAGTCGTTTCAACTGATGCTTTCGCACGCCAGAAAGATGGGGGCGAATGCCGTCGTGGGCGTGCGCTACGACACCGGGCCGATGGTGGGGGCTGCCGAAGTGCTGTGCTACGGCACCGCCGTAGTGGTCGAGCCGCACGCGACGGCTGCGTAGCGCGGTAGGCCGCCGCCAGGCGCGGCCGGGCCGCTATTGGGCCGCGATGGTACGGCCGACGCGCGGCGGGGCGGGACCGCTTACCCGGTTCAGCCACGAGTACAGCGCGACGACGGTGACCGCGAATACGATGCCGCCCACCCAGACCGCGGCCTTTGCGAAATCATCGCCCACCAAGGCCAGAGGCGCGGCTTTTCCCGAGAACACCACGATGGCGGCCAGCAGCACTCCGACCAGGCTTTCACCGACGATCAAGCCGGAGGCCATCAACACCCCCAGCTGCCGGGTACCCTCGGGATTCGCGGTCCGCGCCGCGCGCCGGTCATACGCCCATCCGACCAGGGCGCCGACGACGATCATCAAGGTGGTGGCCGTGGGAAGGTAGATTCCGAGGCCGACGGCCAGGGGCGGCAGCTGAATTGGGCTGACCTTGCGAATCAGGATATCGACCACGATGACTCCCACACCGATGAGGACGCCGCTTCCGATCAAATTCCAGTCGAGGTCGTTCTGGATCACACCGCGCGCCAGGGCCGATATCAAGGTGGCCTGAGGTGCGGCCAGCGCGCGTGCGGGGTCGACCCCGGGCGCACCGGCGAATCCATAGGCGTGATTCAACAGATCCAGGATGGGCGGAATGATGATGGCGCCGGCAACGACACCCACGACCAGGGCCACCTGCTGCCGCCACGGCGTTGCGTCCACCAATTGTCCGGTCTTCAAATCCTGCAGATTGTCGTTGGAGATGGTCGCCGCACAGAATACGACCGAGGTCACGAACAAGGCATAAGCCACCAGGGCGGGGCCCGCCGAACTGGGCAAGAACGGCTTCACCACGAACACCAGAAGCAACGCCGCTCCCAGGACGACGAGGATGCCCACCCCGGACAGGGGACTGTTGGATGCGCCGATCAGTCCGGCCATGTAGCCGCACACTGCGGCCACGAAGAAACTCATCAACGCGATGTAAACGATGCCGCCGATGACCAGCACCACGGTCTGGCTGCCGAGGCCGCTGGCCACCCCGAAACTCGCGAGCAGCCAGGCGATGGGTACCATGCAGGCCAGGGTGACGATCGCCACGATGCCGATGGGGATGTCGCGTTCGGTGCGCGGCAGCGACGCGCCGCCGGCGGTTTTTCGCAGGCGCGAAGCCGCAATTGCGGCGCGCAGACCCATGGTCAAGGGTCGCGTCAGCTTGATGAGCGTCCAGATGGAAGCGACGCCGATGGTGCCGGCACCCACGAACCGCACCTGATGGCTCCAGACGGCCTGACCCACGGCGGCGGCGGCGCCTGCGACCGGGTGCAGACTGGTCAGAATGGGCACCGCACCGGCCCAGGCGATCAATGCGCCCACCAACATGGCGACGCCCACCCAAAGTCCCACGAGATGCCCGACGGCGAATAATGCGAACGACAGGCTGAAGTCATAACCGGTAATTGCGTTCCTGCCGCCCACCCGAAAATATTGAGCGACGTCGCTGGCGAACAGCTGCGTGGCGATTACGATCGCGAAGACGGTCGATACTACCGCGCCGATCAGGATCCCAAGGAGTCCGTTGCGGCCGGCTGCGATGCCGGCCGGCGATGGTCTACTCTCGCCGTCGCCGTGTCCACCCACCTTGAGCACCTCGGCGCAGGCGACGCCCTCCGGGTAAGGAAGGTCCGAATTCGTGACGAGCGCGCGCCGCAGAGGAATCGAATACATCACGCCGAGCACGCCGCCGAGGGCACAGATGGCGAAGGAGTAGAGGTAGGGAAAGCCGGTCCACCACCCGATCATGACGAGGCCGGGCAGCACGAAGATGATGGCCGACAAGGTACCCGCGGCAGACGCGACGGTCTGCACAATATTGTTTTCCTGGATGGTCGTGCCCTTGAAGCCGCGCAGCACCGCCATCGAAATCACGGCCGCCGGTATCGAAGTCGCGAAGGTCAATCCCGCCTTCAGGCCGAAGTACACGTTCGCCGCCGTGAACACCAGGGTAATCAATACGCCCAGCACGAGCGAGCGCAGCGACAGTTCCGTGCCCACATCGGCGCTCGTAGGAGTAAAGCTCATCGTGGCCGCACTATACCCAAAGCGGGGTCCCCGCGTCCGCTCGGCGGTGCCTTCAGATCAGAAGGGCATCGAGTCAGACGCCGCTGACCGAGCGAATCATCCGGTCCTGGCCTTGCGCCGACCACCAGCGCTCGATGCTGGCGCTCAATCCCGCGAGATCGAGTCCCGCTGCCGCGAGACAGGTATCGCGCGAACCATGCTCGATGAATCTATCGGGGATACCGAGATGCAGCATCGGTACTTGAATACCCGCGGCGGAGAGCGCCTCGGCGACGGCGGAACCGGCGCCGCCCATCACCGCGTTCTCCTCGACGGTGACGATGGCCCGATGCCGGTCCGCCACACTCTCGACCAGGGTTGCATCGAGCGGTTTGACGAAGCGCATGTTGACCAGCGTGGCGTCCAGCCGTTCGGCAATCTTGCGTGCCGACTCCAAGAGCGTGCCGAAAACCAGTATCGCGAGTCCACTGCGGCCCTCCCGCCGGATCTGCGCCCGTCCCACGGGAAGCGCGGTCATGTCGGCAACGACGGGCACCCCGGACCCCGTGCCCCGCGGATAGCGTACCGCCGACGGCGAGGACAGCGTCGTGCCCGTGAACAACATCTGACGGCATTCGTTCTCGTCGGAAGGAGTCATGACCACCATGTTGGGAATGCAACGCAGGAACGACAAATCGTAGCTGCCCTGATGCGTCGCGCCGTCGCTGCCGACCAACCCCGCACGATCCAGCGCGAACACCACCGGAAGGTTTTGCACCGCGACGTCGTGGATGAGTTGATCGTAGGCGCGCTGCAGGAAGGTCGAATAGATGGCGACGACGGGTTTGAAGCCTTCGCACGCCAGCCCCGCGGCAAACGTGACCGCGTGCTGTTCGGCAATCGCCACGTCGAAATATCGATCCGGGAAGCGCTTGGAAAACTCGACGAGACCCGAGCCTTCGCGCATGGCCGGGGTGATGCCGATGATGCTGGGGTCGCGCTCCGCCATGTCGCAAAGCCATTGTCCGAATATCTGGGAATACGTCGGGCCTGAGCTCGCTTCCTTGAATATCTTGCCGCTGGCCGGATCGAAGGGGCCCGGTCCATGCCATTTGATCGGATCCGCTTCCGCCGGCGCATAGCCCTTTCCCTTGCGCGTGACGACGTGCAGGAATTGCGGGCCCTTCAGCTTCTTCACATTATTGAGCGTGGCGACCAGCGCCTTGACATCGTGCCCGTCGACCGGACCGATGTAATTGAAGCCCATTTCCTCGAACAGGGTGCCGGGGAGGACCATTCCCTTCAAGTGCTCCTCGGAACGGCGCGCGAGTTCCCACACCGTCGGCATCTGCCGCAATACCTTCTTTCCGCTCTCACGCAGATGTGCATACATGCGCCCCGACAACGCCCGGGCCAGGTAGTTGGATAGCGCGCCGACGTTCTCCGAAATCGACATGTCGTTGTCGTTCAGAATGATGAGCAGATCGGCCGGCGCCGTACCGGCGTGATTGAGGGCCTCGAATGCCATGCCGGCGGTCAATGCACCGTCGCCGATGATGGCCACGGCGCGGCGATCCTCGCCGCGCTTGGCCGCGGCGATGGCCATGCCGAGGGCGGCGCTGATGGACGTGCTGGAATGGCCGACACCGAACGTGTCGAAATCGCTTTCGCTGCGCGTTGGGAAGGGCGCCAGCCCCTTGTCCTGCTTGATGGTGTGCAGGAGCGCACGCCGTCCGGTCAAAACCTTGTGCGGGTAGGCCTGGTGACCCACGTCCCACACCAAGCGGTCATACGGCGTGTTGAAGACATAGTGCAGCGCAATGGTAAGTTCCACGGTCCCCAAGCCTGCCGCAAAATGGCCGCCTCGGGTGCTCACGCTGTGGATCAGGAATTCGCGCAATTCCGCGGCCAACTGAGCCAGTTTGGGCTGAGGCAACCGGCGCAGATCAGCCGGGATGCCGATGGTCTCGAGGAGAGGGTACTTGGTTGGTGGTTCTGCCATCTGCCGCAGTTTATACCGTCGCGGCCCGGACTGGTAATGGCAGCGGCGCATGTAGCGGAGCCGCCACAGGGGCGCGCTCCTCGAGGGTATCCGCCGGGCCCACCGCAGGTTTGCACCCCGGCCGGCCGGTGGCGCGCCCGCGTATTTCCCGCCACACCCGGCCTGCCGGGGTGGTGCTATCCCTCCGGATTTCCGAGATACTGTCAGCATGGCTTCCGTTATTTCCGACGCTCAGTATCAAGATCAGGTACTGCCGCACGTCTCACGCACCTTCGCGTTGACGATCCCACAATTGCCGGCGGCGCTGCGAATCCCGGTGACCAACGCCTACCTGCTGTGCCGCATCGCCGACACGATCGAGGACGAGCCGGCGCTTTCGCCCACTGAAACGCTGGCATTCATGGAACGATTCATCGCAGCACTCGCCGGCCGGGGCGACCCGCAAGCGCTCGGGATTGAGCTCGCGAATCTGCTGTCGGATCGGACGCTTCCCGCCGAGCGGGACCTGGTGAGCAACCTGCCGCGCGTCATCAACGTAACCGAGGCGCTGAACACGCCGCAACGATCCGCGATCCACCGCTGCGTCGAGCTCATGTGCTATGGAATGCCGCGATTTCAATCGACCGCGAGTCTGCGCGGGCTGACCCGGCTTACCGATCTGGACGATTATTGCTACTACGTGGCCGGCGTGGTTGGCGACATGCTCACGGAGCTGTTCTGCGATTATTCGCCCGCAATCGCCCGCCGCCGCGCCGGGCTGTCGAGCCTCGCCGTGTCCTTTGCTCAAGGGCTGCAGATGACGAATATTCTGAAGGACGTCTGGGAAGACCGTAGCCGCGGCGCCTGTTGGCTGCCGCAGGATGTTTTCTCGCGCCACGGTGTGGACTTGGCGCGCCTGAGCCCGGTACCTTTCGATCCGCGGTTTGCCGCCGGCATGCGGGAACTCGTTGCGGTTGCCCACGGGCATTTACGCAACGCGCTGGAATATACATTGCTGATTCCCGGCAATGAGGGCGGAATTCGGCGCTTTTGCCTGTGGGCGATCGGGCTTGCGGTGCTGACATTGCAGAAAATTAATCAAAATCCGGAATTTACGGCAGGGGTGCAGGTGAAAGTTTCTCGAAGAGCGGTGGCATTGACTCGAATTTCGACGGATTTCGCGCTGCGCAGCGACTGGTTGCTCAGGCGTTTGTTTGCGCGAGCTGCGCGCGGGCTGCCGCTCGCGCAACTCGGCGAAGTGCGCAGGCCCGTGCCGCCGGAGCCGGAGCGTGTGCCGCTGGGGCCGGAGCGTGCGCTGCGCCGTTCCTACGGGAGATCCGCAACATGACCCGCGGAGCTCAGAAGCCCAATGTTGCGCAGGCCCCGGGCGTGCTGGCGCGCGCGGACATCGTATCCCACACCCTCACCAGGACGAACGTGGCCAGCGTCTTGGATCGCGCGGTGTTCTCGGCCCGCGATGCGTTGCTCGCCCGGCAGAGCGCACAAGGCTATTGGTGCTTCGAACTCGAGGCCGACTGCACGATTCCGGCCGAGTACATCATGATGATGCACTTCCTCGACGAGATCGACCTCTCGCTCGAACGGAAGCTGGCCGTATACCTCCGCACTCATCAGGCGGATCACGGCGGATGGCCTCTGTATCACGGGGGAGATCTCAATCTCAGCTGTACCATCAAGGCCTACTACGCGTTGAAGCTCGCCGGCGACGATCCGCAAGCGCCGCACATGGCGCGGGCGCGGGCGGCCATTCTGGCGCGCGGCGGCGCGGCGCGAGCCAATGTGTTCACGCGAATTGCGCTTGCGCTCTTCGGACAACTGCCGTGGCGCGGTGTCCCCTATATCCCCGTCGAAATCATGCTGCTCCCGAAATGGTTCCCGTTCCATCTCGACAAAGTGGCCTACTGGTCGCGGACCGTGATGGTGCCGTTGTTCATCCTGTGCAGCCGCAAACCCGTGGCCAAGAACCCGCGGCAGGTGGATATTCGCGAATTGTTCACGATTGCGCCCGAGAAGGAGCGGCATTACTTCCGCGACGCCGTCAAGCAGGGTGGACTGCTGGCCCATTTTTTTCTGGCCGTCGATCGCGTCGGCCGGTTGTTTGATCCCCTCGTACCCCGCGGCATGCGTAAGCGAGCCACGCGGCGCGCGGAGGAATGGATGCTCGAAAGATTGAACGGCGAGGATGGACTCGGCGCGATCTTCCCTGCCATGGTCAATGCGTTGGAAGTGATGACCATACTCGGCTATCCAAACGACGACCCGCGCCGGGTCACCGCAAAGCGCGCCTTGCAGAAGCTCGTGGTGGAGAGTTCCGCGAGCGCCTATTGCCAACCCTGCGTATCGCCGGTCTGGGATACTGCGTGGGCGTGCATCGCCATGCAGGAGATCGGGGAACCGGCGGCCATCCAAGCGTCGACGCGCGCGCTCGACTGGCTGCAAACCGAACAGACTCTCGACGAGGCGGGCGATTGGCGGGGCAGCCGGCCCGGGCTCGCGGGCGGCGGCTGGGCGTTTCAATTCGCCAACCCGCATTACCCCGACTTGGATGATACGGCGGTGGTCGCCTGGTCCATGCATCAGGCCCATAACTCGGATGAATACACCGAGGCCGTGCGCAGGGCATTGGATTGGTTGGTCGGCATGCAGTCCGCCAACGGCGGATTCGCGGCGTTCGACGCGGACAACACCTACTACTCGCTCAACCGGATTCCTTTCGCCGATCACGGCGCGCTGTTGGATCCGCCCACCAGCGATGTCACGGCCCGTGTGGTGACCGCGTTGGCGCAAGTGGCGCGCCCGGGGGACCAGGCGGCAGTGTCGCGTGCGCTGGATTACTTGCGCAGCGAGCAGGAGAGCGACGGCTCCTGGTTCGGCCGCTGGGGCACCAACTATATTTACGGCACCTGGTCGGTCTTGACCGCGCTGGCCCAAGCCGGCCTTGGGTCAGACGACCCCATGGTGAGCAAGGCCATCGAATGGCTCAAGGACCGGCAGAACGCGGACGGCGGATGGGGCGAGACCAACGATACCTATGCGCGTCCGTTCGTGAAGGTGGCGAGCACACCCTATCAAACGGCCTGGGCCGTGCTGGGGCTCATGGCGGCCGGGCAGGTGGGTTCGGAGACCGTGCGTCTCGGCATCGATCATCTGCTGCGCACGCAAGGGCCCGACGGCCTGTGGAGCGATTCGACGTTCACTGCGCCCGGTTTCCCGCGGGTCTTCTATCTCAAGTATCACGGCTACTGCGGGTATTTTCCGCTCTGGGCGCTCGCCGTATACCGCACGCTCAGCCGCCGCGGACCCACGCATTGAGCGCAGCGGGCGTCGTCGCGGCGCTCGACATGGAAGCGCGGAGCCTCCGCCTCCAGACTCGACGGCGCGACGGGCTGTTCGAAGTCGGCGATGGAACCCTGGTGGCAGTGAGCGGCATGGGCCGCGCGGCCGCCGCCGGTGCGGCCGGTGCCCTGGTCGATGCCGGGGCGACGGCTTTGGTCAGCTGGGGCCTCGCCGGCGGTCTGGATCCCGGGCTGCAGGCCGGCGCGATTTGCCTGCCGAGCATGGTCGTCTCGCGCGATGGGGCAACCTTCGTCACGGATCTTCATTGGCGGGAAATCTTGACGGCGGCGATAAGCCAGCGGCTCATCGTCGTAAGCGGCAGGCTTCTCACCAGCGCCGTAGCCATTGAAGACGCCGCCGCCAAGGCGGCCGCCTTCCGTGAGACCGGCGCGGTCGCGGTCGACATGGAAAGCGCCGGCGTAGCGCAGATCGCCGCGCTGAATAAACTGCCCTTCGTCGCGGTGCGCGCCATCGTCGATACGGCCGGCGATACGCTACCGCCTGCCGTGATCGCGGCCGGCACCGAAGGTCGAGTGCGGCTCGCGCGGCTGATTCTCGGAATCGTTCGATCGCCGCGGGAGATTGCAGCGGTGCTGCGGCTCGCGAAACGCTATCGCGCCGCCATCCACGCCTTGGGCGCCGTCGCCCGGACCGGCGCACTGGCACCGCTCGCGTTCGGTTCCGCCTACCCCAATCGAATCGCATGAGAGCGCTGGTGACCGGTGCGTCCGGTTTCGTCGGCGCCGCAGTTGCGCGAGCGCTGCTGGCCGGGGGCTGGGAAGTGCGCGCTTTGGTCCGGCCGGCCTCCGACCGCAGCAACCTGCAGAACCTGCCGGTTGCAATCGCCGTCGGTGATCTGTCGGTCGCGCCGTCGCTCGCGCCTGCGTTGACCGATTGCGAGGCCCTGTTTCATGTCGCGGCGGACTACCGTCTGGGGGCGCCTGACCCTTCGCAACTCTATCGAACCAACGTGGAGGGGACGCGCAATCTCTTGTCCGCCGCGGTTCAGGCGGGCGTCAAGAAGATCGTCTACACCAGCAGTGTCGCGACGATGGGCATACCGGCGGACGGCACGCCGGGCGACGAACGGACGCCGGCGTCGCTCGGGGCCATGATCGGTCATTACAAGCGGTCCAAGTTTCTTGCGGAACAAGTGGTGCTCGAGGCGGCGGCGGCCGGCACGCCGGCCGTCATCGTCAATCCGTCGACGCCCGTGGGCCCCGGCGACGTGAAACCAACTCCGACAGGGCAGCTGGTGCTGGACGCCGCGGCCGGCCGCATGCCGGCCTATGTGAACACGGGCCTCAACATCGTGCACGTCGAGGATGTCGCTGCCGGGCATCTGATGGCTTTTCATCGTGGCCGGATCGGTGAACGGTACATTCTCGGCGGCGAGGACATGACGCTGCAGCAGATCCTGGGATACATCGCGCAACTCGTCGGCCGCAAACCGCCGCGCGTGCGCCTTCCTTACGCTGCCGTCCTGCCGATCGCCTACATGGCGGAAGCCATCGCGAGGGTCACCGGTCGCAGCGGCCGGATCACGCTCGAAGGCGTGCGCATGTCGCGCAAATACATGTTCTTCTCGAGCGACAAGGCAGTTCGCGAGCTGGGGTACCGGTGGCGGCCACCGACCCTGGCCTTCGATGACGCCGTGAGTTGGTTCCGCGAGCGGGGTCTGCTGTGACCGATGCGACGGCCGGCGACCCGGATGCACTGATTTTGGTGGACGCCGCCGACCGCGTCGTGGGCCGGCTCAGCAAGTCCAGATGCCACGAGGGAAAAGGGGTCCTGCATCGGGCTTTTTCGCTGCTGATCTTCAACACCGCCGGCGACCTTTTGATCCAGCGGCGTTCCGCCTCCAAACGGCTCTGGCCGATGTACTGGTCGAACAGCTGCTGCAGCCACCCCCGAAGCGGCGAGGACATGGAGACGGCCACCCAGCGCAGGTTGCGGGAGGAACTGGGAATAACGTGCCCGTTGCACTTCTTGTTCAAATTTCAATATCAAGCGCAATTCGACCCCACGGGATCCGAGCACGAGCTTTGCTCGGTTTTCATCGGAACTTGCCCGGATCCGATCGTGGTCGATCCGAACGAAATTTCAGCCTGGCGCTGGGTCGCTCCGGCCGAGCTTCAGTCCCAATTGGGTTCGCACACCGGCATCAAGTTCACACCGTGGTTTACGATGGAGTGGGCGCGCATCTGGCGGGACCACCGGGATGCGGTGCTCGCCCTGCGGCCCTAAATTTGAGTTCCCCGCCGCCCTAGGTTAGGTAAGATACCGTATGGCTATATCACTTCTTCAGACCTATCGCGTTGCCCGCTATCTCGCGGGCCGCAAGCTGCGCCGCGTAAAGCGCTATCCCCTGGTTCTCATGCTGGAACCCCTTTTCATGTGCAATCTTGCCTGCTCCGGCTGCGGCAAGATCGATTACCCCAAGGAGATCCTGCAAAAGAGGATGAGCGTGGAGGACGCGCTGCGCGCGGTCGACGAATGCGGCGCACCGATGGTCTCTATTCCGGGCGGCGAACCCTTGATTCACAAGGAAATGCCGCAAATCGTTGCCGGAATCGTCGCACGTAAGAAATTCGTCTATTTGTGCACCAATGCCATCCTGCTGGCAAAGCACATCGACGAATATCAACCCTCGCCGTACCTGACTTTTTCCATCCATTTGGACGGCAACCGGCAGCGGCACGACGAATCGGTCTGCCAAGAGGGCGTGTTCGACAAGGCGGTCGCCGCCATCAAGCTGGCGCGCGAGAAGGGCTTCCGCGTCACCATCAATTGCACCTTGTTCAGCGGCGAGGATCCGCAAGACGTGGCCGAGTTTTTCGACACCGCCATGCAGTTGGGGATCGCCGGCATCACGGTATCGCCCGGCTACAGCTATCACCACGCGCCGCGTCAGGACGTGTTTCTGGGGCGCACCGCCAGCAAGGAGCTGTTCCGAGGCATTTTCAGCCGCCGGAAGAATCGGCCCGGGGGACTTCCATGGTCGTTCAACCATTCCGGATTGTTCCTGGATTTTCTCGCGGGGAATCAGACCTACCAGTGCACTCCCTGGAGCATGCCGACGTACAATGTGTTCGGGTGGCAGCGGCCCTGCTACCTGCTGTCCGATGAGGGCTATGCGGATACCTTCAAATCTTTGATCGACGACACGGAATGGGACAATTACGGCGTCGGCAAGAATCCCCGATGCGACAATTGCATGGCGCATTGCGGATTCGAGGGCACCGCGGTCAACGACGCTTTCAGTCACCCGGTCAAGGCGCTCATGGCTTCGCTCCGCGGGCCTCGTGTGGCGGGTCCCATGGCCCCCGAACTGCCGATTCAATACAGCGAGTCGGCGCGCTATGCGACTGTGGCCAGCATTCCGGTAGCTCAGGTGAAACGCCTGAACCGCGAGACGGAAGATACCGGAGTTGAGTCGCGCTGAACCCGTTCGGCCCGACGCGAGCCTATTGGATGGGAGCCTATTGGATGGGAGCCTTTTGGACGGGAGAAAGGGCCTGAGCAACCCAGCCGACCGCGTAGCTGCGGCCCATGCCGGCACCGCGGCCTCACCGGATGATTTCGGCGTCCAACTCGAGACCTGGCGCGTTCGCATGGAGCACGCGCTGGCGGCACGATTGCCGGCGGCCACGACGGTGCCCACCCGGCTTCACGAGGCCATGCGCTACAGTGTTCTGGGCGGCGGCAAACGCATACGGCCGGCGCTGCTGTTCGCGACGGCGAGAACCCTTGGATTGACCGAGGACGAGGTCGAAGCAGCCGCCTGCGCCATCGAACTGATCCACGTGTATTCGCTCGTACACGACGATCTCCCGGCCATGGACGACGACGACCTGCGGCGGGGACGCCCGACGTGTCACAAGGCCTTCGACGAAGCGACAGCGATGCTCGTCGGCGATGCGCTGCAGCCCCTGGCGTTCCAACTGCTGGCCCGCGACCCGTCGCTGCCTGCCTCGCCGGCCATTCGGTTGGCATTGGTCGACACGCTGAGCGTGGCCAGCGGCACCTTTGGAATGGCGGGTGGGCAGGCCATCGATCTGGCGGTCAAGGGCCAGCACCTAAGCATCGCCGAGGTCGAGGACATGCACGCTCGCAAAACGGGCGCGGTGATCCGTGCGAGTGTGCTCATGGCGGCGCAGTGCGTGCCGAGCCTGGAGCCCCACCTGTATGATGCGCTGAACGATTTCGCTACCGCCATCGGCCTGGCATTCCAGATCCAGGATGATCTTCTCGACGTCTTGGGCGATGTGTCGACGCTGGGGAAAGCCACAGGCGCGGATCGCGAGCGCGACAAACCGACGCATCCGGCGATCATCGGCATCGAAGCATCTCAGGACCGCGTTCATTTGTTGCACCGACAGGCCCTCGATTCGATCGAGCCTTTTGCGGAACGGGCGGCGCCGCTGCGTTCTCTGGCCAATTGGTTGCTGTCGCGTCGATACTGAGTGCCCGGGAGGGGCCATTGCGTGGCGGGATAGCGGCTTGGCTTTTGCTCCTGTTCGCGAACTTCTTGCCAACGGCTTCCGAAGCTGTCGAAGCGCCGGCGCAACGGTCACTGGAGGTTCGGTTTCTGGGCGCTGTTCCGGGCGCCACCCCGGCCCCCTCCGCCGTGGATACCGTGACGAACGGATCGCTCGACGCGTATTTCGAGCCTCTGCCCGAAACGAAGACGCGGGCCGGAGGCGGCACCTACTGGTTAAAAATCCAGCCTCTTGAAGCCTCCACCTCGCCGGCTGCCATACCGGTGATCGTCATTCACGCGTCACGGCAGACCCGTGTCGAGGTGTTTGCGGCCGGCGGGGCCGTGCCGCTCGTAATCGCGCTGGCGGCCTTCAGCGGCAGTCAGGACCGGGTGTACGCCGTGCCCGCCGGGATTCAGCCGGGCCAATCGCTGTATGCGCGCCTCGAGGCCATCGGTGCCGGCTCGCGGCCGGCGACCGTTTCCGCGGCAACCCTGGGCGAGACGCTTGCGCGCGGGATGGAACGCGCGCGAATGATCACCCTCGCCGTCGGCGCCCTGTTGTCGGTGGCGGCAGCGGCGTTGCTGATTTGGTTCGTCATGGCCGAATCGCTGTTCATCCTGTATGCCACGCTGTTCTTCCTGCAGGCTCTGTACATCGGGTTCCTGTCCGGGCAGGCCTTCGACTGGCCGCTGCTGTGGCATGCGCGGCCGCTGACGTCGTTTGCCTGGAATGTCCCCGTGGGCTTGAGCGGGGCGGTTGCGTGCTTGTTCACGCGCGAGATCGCGGACCTCAAGGAGTTCTCGCCGCGGGCATACAAGTATTACGGCTGGTTTGCCGTGCTGTTCGTGGCGCTCAGCGCCGCCAATCTTGCCAAGCTGTGGGGTTTCGCCTCGTTGGTGAGCGCGGCCGGCAACATCATCTTCACGGTGGCTGCCGTGTTCACTCTGGCGGTCGCGTTCCTCAGCTGGCGGCGCGGCAACCGCGCGGCGGGTTGGTTCCTGATCGCCTGGACGCTGCTGGAAGGGTTCACCATAGCCGCGGCGGTGCACTTCCTGGCGACCGCATCGGATCAAGGCGACGGGCTTCTGTACTACGGGCTGCCATTGTCGATGGTGGCCGCGGCGGTGCTGATCGCACTCGGCGTCGCCGACCGCTTGAGTCAGCAACGCGCGGCGCTTTCGGATGCAGAACGACGCGCGCGTACCGACCCTCTCACCGGCGTACTGAACCGCCGCTCCCTGATCGAGCGGCTCGACGCGGGATGCCTGCGGGCCAGGGCGCGCGGTCTGCCGGTTTCACTGCTCTTCATCGACCTCGATCACTTCAAACTCATCAACGACTCGTTCGGCCATCAGGCCGGCGATGCCTGCCTGCGGGCGATCATCAATCCCATTCACGCGGAATTGCGGCAATCCGATGTGATCGGCCGCTATGGGGGCGAGGAGTTCGTCGTCATCCTGAGCAGCGCGGATGCCGCCGCCGCGCATCCGATCGCGCAGCGTATTCTCGAAAGGGTTGCCAAAGTGCGCGTGGAGGGCTTCGGCCAGCCGATTGCGCTGACTTGCAGCATCGGCGTCGCGGCCAGCGACACTCTGGGAGTCTGGGGCGAGCAACTCCTCAACAGGGCGGACGCGGCCGTCTATGTCGCCAAGCGATCGGGGCGCAATCAGGTGCACATGGCCCTACCCTCGGCCGCCTGAGTTGCTTTTTCGCTGCATTGCAACCGGACATTTAAATCCTACAGACGCTTTATGTCAGGCATGATGAGATATAATTGCCACAGGCGCGAGCGCGCTTTTCCCAAGCGGTTCGAAAGCCATGGACGTGGATGCGATGAGGGTGTTTGGGCCGCTGCCCGCAGAGGGCAACGGTGGACACCCCTTTCGCGTTTGCCAGAACCCGGGATTGAGGAGGGATGAATGCTCCGCCATACCATCAGTCACGCGCGACTCATGCGCGTTTCCACTGATCGCGTACAGACGGCGCTGAAGAGTTCCGATAACAACGAGCAGCTGATCGCGCGACGGATACTCGAAAATCCGTCCGCCTGGGAGCACTGGGAGAAAGAGCACTCGGGCCTGATGCGCCAGCTCGCCAATTGCGGCGTCAAGCGAGCCCAGGTCGCGGCACTGAAGCATGCGAATTTCCGGCTGCTCCATGGAAAGGCCTTGTTCCAATACCTGCGCGGCAACGTCGTGCGGGGCAGCGAGCGTGCGCGGGTCATGGAGTACTTCCGGCCCGGCCGCAACTACGACAATGCGGTCGTCGCCGAGCACGGTGTCTACCTGCGCAAGGCGTGCAGCTACCTGTGCACCAGTCACGTCGGCAGCGATGTCGTCGAGGATCCGATGTTCCTGGATCCGATGCAGCGCTATGAGGAGCTGTATACCGAGTATTTCAGCTTGTACTGCGGTGTCTTGTTGGGGACTCCCGGCGGCGTCGCCCAAGGCGCACTGTTGCCGCTGCTGAAATTGCAGCTGAACGAGTACCGTTGGGCGATTCTCGATCCGCGCCGTGCTCAGCCCTGGTTGCGTCGCGAGGCGGAGATACGGGTACCCACCGGCGACACGCAGCGCTTGCCTGCTCTCGGAACAGCGACAAAGAGCGTGGGCACGTCGACAAAGAGCGTGGGCACATCGACGAAGAGCATGGGCGCAGCGCCGAAGGCCCGGGAAAAAGCACCGCCCGAGGCCCGGGAGTACTTCGGCGAGGACTCTGTCTCGTAGTCTCCTAAAGCGCCTGCTTACGTTCCTTCGGCGAAGGCGGCGTCCACTGATAAATCCAGGTCTCCGTGAGCGGCCGGCCGTCGACGCGCAGGTACAGCCGCAAGTCGATGGGCTCCACGCTGTCATCGGTCGGCCTGACGTCGAATAGCGCGCGATAACCGTTGAATTCCTCAAGGTAATGCGCCGTGACGTGTTCGGTTTGGCCGCGCGAAGCCGTGATGACGGCCTCGACGGGCGCGTCCTTCGCCAACGCGCCGAGTTCGCCTCCGGCGAAGTCCACCGCAAAATGCCAGGAATAGTATGACCGCTTGACGCCCACCGTGCCGCCGATGCCGGTTCGGGTCGCCAGAGTCTGGGCCAGCGGCGACCCGTACGGCATCCGGGTGCCCCAATGCAAACGGTAGCTGAACAGCAGTTCCTGGCCCGCCTTGGGCTTCTCGCTCGGGTTCCAGAAGGCAACGATGTTGTCGAAGGTTTCGTCGACGGTGGGTATCTCGACCAACTGAACCGCACCCTTACCCCACCCGCCGTTGGGTCCCGCCTTCGGTTCGACCCATAGGCTCGGCCGCCTGTCGTAATAGACGCCATCGTCCTGATAATGGTCGAAATTTCGATCGCGCTGCAGAAGGCCGAATCCCCGGGGGTTGTCGTCGAAATACGAATTCAGATGCAATTGCGCCGGATTGATGAGCGGCCGCCAAATCCATTCGCCGGCGCCGGTCCACATCGATACGCCGTCGGAATCGTGGATCTCGGGTCGCCAATCGTTGGCTCCGCGGCGGTCGTTTTCGCCGTAGAAGAACATGCTGGTGAGCGGCGCTATGCCCAAGCGCTCGATCGGCTTGCGCGGGTACAACGCGGTGTCGACGTTCATGACGAGGGTACCGCCGGGGGAGATCTGCATGCGCAGGGCGCCCGCGACGCTGGGGCTGTCCATCAAGGCATACAGCGTCATGGTGCCGGAATCCTTCGGCGGCCGCTCGAACCAAAACGAGGTGAAGCGCGGAAACTCCTCGGGACGCGGGAACGCGGTGTCCACCGCCAACGCGCGCGCCGACAGTCCGTACTGCCGGGTGTCGCCGCCCACCGCGCGGAAATAGCTTGCGCCCAGAAACGCGGCGACGTCGGCCCTCCAGTTGGTGACGAATTGAACGCGGAAGCCGGCAAATCCGGCGCGGTCCTTCATCGACGCGGGATCGATTCCGCTCTTCTCCCACTCGAACATCGCAGGGTCATAGAGGATCTCGCGAGCCTGGCCTTCTTGAACTTCGTGCAGGTGGACCGGTTGATTGAAGGTACGCCCGACGTGAAAGAACTGCAGCCGGAACGCCAGCCCCAAGTCCCCCCAGAGCGAATGTTCGCCTCGAAAGCGGATGGATTGATATTGGTCGTAGCCGAGCTTCGCCATGGCCGGCGGCACGACATCCTTCGATTCTTGGTAGGCGTTGCTCGCAAGGTGGTGCGCTTGACCTTTGAGCCAGGCGAAATCGAAAGGCTGCGCAGGGCCATTTCCGGTAACCAGGACTCCGCCGGGCGCGGTTGGCCCTGCGGCCTTCGACTGATCCGCGAAGCCGACCGACCCGGCGGCCAGACCCAGGGCTGATTTCAATAGTGCACGACGGGCGATCATTCGATGGAATCCTCCAGGAGCCAGGCTCCTATATCTTGAATTCGGGATGCTGTGCGTCCGACAGGAGCGCAAGCTGATTGAGCAAACGTGCGTCGGCCGCGACCTCGACCCTTTCGAGGGGCGTCAGCCATTCCAGCACTTCGTCGAGCGAACGCGCATCGATCAGTTTCTGCTCCGCCGTGAATGCGTGCGGATCGGGCTTGCCGCGGGGATCCGAGGGGCGGGCCAGATTGCCGGCGATGTGTATCAGGCGCGCGTCGCGATTCCGTGCCAAATAGCGCAACCCATCTTCCGGCAGGTCGCGGGCTTGCGAGATCAGTTCCCTGCGCCGCAGAACCATGGCGGGCTGCTCGACTTCCTCGGGCGTACGCAGCAGTCCAATCCGCAGCAAGGCGCGCCCAAGCGGTTCGCTGCCGCTGGCGCGCGAAAGCGGCACCGCGAGGAACAATCCCAGGAGCGCGGGCGACAGCCAGGCCAGCAGCGAAGGCGAGAGGACGTACACGACGGCGGCGGTCATGCAGGAGAGCAGCATGTGCCGCTTGTGGAATTCCCACGCATCGCTCCACGATGTGCTGCCGCTGTCGCGGCGCTGCGGCTTCCATCCGGAATCCCGGCCCATGAACACTTCGAACACGTGCCGGCTCTGCACCATCATCAAGATGGGCGCGTAGAGGGCCGAGAGGATGGTTTCCAGCATGATGCTGGCCGCGACGCCGATCACGCCGCCGCTGCTGCGGCGAATCCGGGATGAAAACAAGGCACGAATGAGGCCGAGCATTTTCGGAATGAGGAGCACGAGCATGCTGAACCAGAAAAGAGCCATCATCAATTCCACATCGAATCGCGGCCAGGTGGGAAAAAGCTGGAAATCGTGGTTGAAATATTCCGGCCGTATCAGATGCGACTGCACCGACAGCGCAAATCCGACCGCCAGCATCAGCAGCCACAACGGCGAAGAGAGATAGCTCATGATGCCGATGCCGAGATGCAGCCGGCTGGTGATGCTCAAACCCGCCGTGCCGATTATCTTCGTATGCTGCAGGTTGCCCTGCGCCCAGCGGCGGTCGCGAATCGCGACGTCGATCAGCGACGGCGGCGACTCCTCCCAGGAACCGCCGCAATCGGTCGCCATCCGAACCTTCCATCCTCCGCGGCGTATCAGCGCGGCTTCGACGAAATCGTGCGAGAGAACGTGGCCGCCGAAGGGCTTGCGGCCCTTGAGCGCCGGCAGGCCGCAGTTCTCCGCGAACGCCTTCATGCGGATGATGGCATTGTGGCCCCAGTAATTGCAGCTGTCGCCCGACCAGGCGGCCAGTCCCCGTGTGATGACCGGGCCATAGACACAGGCGGCGAATTGCTGCAAGCGGCCGAAAAAGGTGCGCGCGCCGATGAGTTGCGGAGCGGTTTGCAGTATGCCCAAGCGGGGGTCCGCTTCCATGCTCTGCACCAGACGCAGCAAGGTCGGGCCATCGATCAGGCTGTCGGCGTCGAGAACTATCATGTGATCGAATCGACCGCCCCAGCGAGTGACGAAGTCCTCCAGATTGCCGGACTTGCGGGCCACGTTCAGCCACCTGCGCCGGTACCAGACGGGCATGACCGAGGCGAGTGATCTGCGCAGCAAGTCGATCGCCGCCGTTTCACGTACCCAAGAATCGGCGTTGGTCGAATCCGAGAGCACCACGATCTCGAAACACTGATTGACGGCGATTCCCTGGAGCGACTCCGCCATGGCCTGCAGCGCCGCAGTGGTACGCACCGGATCTTCGTTGTAGATGGGCATGACCAGGGCCGTCAGCCCTCCCGGCACTCCTCGTGGGACGGAATCGCGGCGCTTGGACGCACCGGCGATCACCGACCCTGCGGCGAACGCGATCCAGGCCAGCGAAATGGCGAAAAAGAAAATCATCAACCCCTGCAGCACGGTCATGCTGGCGAAACGCACGACCTGCAGCATTTGATAGATTCCGTAGGTCGATACCCCGAGCGTGACGGTGACCAAAATGAAGCGTGCATACCGCACCGCCGCCGTCGACGGTTCGCGCGTGCGCTGCGACGGCTTGTAGCGCAGATCCTGGGGCGGCATCGACAGACGCGCCTCGGGCGGCATGCCGCCTCCGGCGCCCACATGCGGGTAGGCGAGGGCGGAGTTCACGCGGCGGTCCATCGGTAGAGCCAGGTTTCAGTGACCGGCTTGTCACCGCGCACGACGCGCAGCCGCAACTCGATGATTTCGGCGTCGCCCGGATCGATCTCGAAACTCGCCCGCAGACCGTGCACCGATGCGTTCGACTTCAATGTGGCGTTCGATACCTTTCCCGTGGATTGGGCGAGATCGAGCCGTAGGCCGTCGATTTTTTCACCGGCGCCCACGAAGTCCAGAATGAACACGCGGCGCTTGCCGTCGATGCTGGCGCCGGAGCGGGTCGCCAGCACCTTGCCCAACCCCTTGGGCAACTCGGGCTCCGAGAGCCACGTAATTCGATACTCGAAGCGTCCAGGCTGGGTTGGACCTAGACCGCGTGCGGGGCGCCAAAAGACCACGATGTTGTCGTTGCTCTCGCGTCCCGAGGGGATTTCCACGAGTTCCACCCCGCCGGGACCCCAGTCGCCCTTGGGTTCCACCCAAGCGCTGGGTCGTCTCTCATACTGATTTTCGAAATCCTCAAAGTCGCTTTGCTGCCGCGAGCGCTGCACCAACCCGAACCCCTTGGGAGGCTGGGTCGTGAAAGTCGACACCTGCAGCTTGATCGGGTTCGCCAGCTGCCGGAATATCTGTTCACCCGAGCTTGAATTGATCATGAGGCCGTCCGAGTCGTGCACCTCGGGACGATAGTCGTCGAGACGGCCGCGATTCGTTTCATCGAACAGAAACATCGAGGTCAGCGGTGCGATGCCGACCACGCGCATCTCGGCGCGGGGAAACACGGTCATGTCCACGTCCATCACGGTCCGGACTCCCGGCTGTACCGTGAAGCGGTAGGCGCCGGTCGCCGACTCGCTCTCCAGCAGCGCGTAGATGACGATCGAGTTGCTGCGCGGTTCCGGGCGTTCCACCCAGAAATGGGTGAACGCGGGAAACTCTTCGCCCGAGGGCTCGGCAGTGTTGATGGCAAGCCCGCGCGCCGACAGCCCATACAGAAGGTGCTGTGCGACGGCACGAAAATAGCTGGCTCCCTGGAAAACCAGGAATTCATCCCACACCTTTTTCGAATTGAGCTGGCTACGCACGCGGAAACCCGAAAGCGGCAGCGAGAGCTTGTTTCCCAACTGGGGCAGCGACGGGCTCATTTGAAACATGGCCGGAGTAGCGGTCAAATCCTGTGCTACTCCGTTTTCGACCGTTGAGACCGTCACGGCGACCGATTGCAGATTATAGGCGGCCCGGAGCAGCTCGAGTCTGAATGGCACCGGATCCATGCGCCAAATTCCCGTGTCCGAATTGAAATGAAGGCTGCGGTATTGCTCGGGGCTGAGTTTGTCGAGACCGGCCGGCAGAGTGCTCTTTTGCGGCGAATAGGCTTTTTGTGCGCGCCGCTTGGCATCATCCAGCAGCGTGTCGAACGAAAATGCGTAGCCGGCGGTCTTGTCGGGCGATGGTGCGGGAGGCGCCGGCGCGGCGGGCTTTGTGCGCGGCGGCGCAGCACCATGTGCGGTCACGGCCACCGCCAGGAATGCCAATGACGCGAATGAATTGGTCAGTGAAACCGGCAATACAGCTACCCCAATTGAGCCCGAAGGCATGGTGCGGTTCTTTGACGACTTTCTTGGGTTTGGGCGCCGTCTCCTCGCCTTACCTTGATGAAACCGGCGTGGTCTGTCAACGGATAATGCACCGGCCTGCTATAGTTTGGCCGGCATGAATCCACCGGTCGCGCCCGCTCGGGAACCGCAAAGTGCCGGCGCCGTGCTGATGGTGCGGCCGGCCCGATTTGCGTTCAACCCGGAGACTGCCGCCAGCAACGCCTTCCAATCACCTTCTTATCTCCAATCCGGCGGTTCCGCCGCGGCGGAGGAGTCCGCGTTGCGGGAATTCGACCTCCTTGCCGGCAAGCTGGCCAGCGCCGGCGTCGCGGTCATCGCGGCCGAGGACACACCCTTGCCGGTCAAGCCCGATGCGGTATTCCCCAACAATTGGGTGAGCTTCCATCGTGATGGCACGGTGGTTCTCTATCCGATGCTCGCCGTCAATCGGCGCTGGGAACGCCGTGAGGAACTCATTCAACAGGTTACACGAGACGGCGGCTTCCGCATCACCCGCACAGTGGACTTGAGCTACCGTGAGGATCAAGGCAAATTCCTCGAAGGCACCGGCAGTCTGGTATTGGATCGAGCCCAGCGCGTGGCCTACGCCGCCCTTTCGCCGCGGACCGATCTCGATGTGCTCGGCGAGTTCGCACAGCAACTCGACTACGATCTGGTGACCTTCGAGGCGTTCGATCCTGGTGGTAAGCCCGTGTACCACACCAACGTCTTGATGGCGGTGGGCAGCCGTTTTGCAGTGCTCTGCGGCGAGGCGATCAGCGATCGCGGACATCGGGGCGCCGTGACGGAGAAACTGCGCGCCACCGGACATGAGGTCCTCGAGATAACGGTGAGCCAGATGAGCCGGTTCGCCGGCAACATCTTGGAACTAGCACCGCCATCCGGCACCGTCATCGCCATGTCGACCACTGCTTGGGACAGTTTCGAACCTGCTCAGCGCCGCGTTCTCGAGGGTTACGGCAGCGTGGTGGCCGCAGAGATCCCGGTCATCGAAGGATTGGGAGGCGGCGGGGTCCGCTGCATGCTGGCAGAAATCCACCTCCCCAAACGCTGACCACGCGAAATACTCAGACAGGCTCCTGTGAGTCATAATCCGCGTCATGCTAGAGCTTGGCCTGAAGTCGTTGATTGCCTACCTTCTCGGCACGCTGCTTGCCGGCTTGATTCTCGGCCGACTCAAGGGCGTCGACATCCGCAGAATGGGCAGCGGCAATGCAGGCGCGACCAATGCGCTTCGCACCCAGGGTAAGGCCTTCGGATTGTCGGTATTGATTCTCGACATCGCCAAGGGCGTGATTGCCGTGGCTTGGGTACCGGTATTGATTCTGCCGGGGGTGGGATTGGACCCGGGCGTACCCCGTCAGTGGTTGGCATTGGCGTGCGGGATTGCGGTGATCCTGGGCCACGTCTATCCCGTCTGGTTCGGCTTCCGCGGCGGCAAGGGTGTGGCGACCGTAGTCGGCGTGATCGGTGCGCTTGAGCCGCGTCTGTTGGTGCCGCTATTTTCATGCTGGTTGATCGTGGTGCTGCTCACCGGCTACGTGGGACTCGCCAGCATGCTGGCCGGGGTGGGACTTACCATCGCGGTGTACCTGTTCGATCCCGGCAACACCCCGCTTCTGGGATTTTGCATACTGGTCACTGCCCTCGTGTTCTACACGCACCGCGGCAACCTCGCGCGAATGGCGGCGGGCAAGGAAAACCGTGCGCGCCGGTTATGGCTATTTCGATCGCGGGCAGCCTGAACCCGCCCTCCCTGCTCATGCTGTTGGCCGACGGCCGGCTGCATTCCGGCGAGCGGTTGGCGCAGACGCTGGGCGTAAGCCGGGCGGCCGTCTGGAAGGGCATTCTGCGCTTGCGCATGCGCGGCATCGACATCGAGGCCGTGCCGCGGCGCGGATACAAGCTGCCGGACGCGGTGGAGCTGCTCGAGGAGCGGGCGATTCGAGCCGCGATTGCCGGCGACCGGTCCGACCGCCTGCGCAGCCTCGACCTCCCGTTCGACGTGGATTCGACCAATACGCGATTGCTCTCCTTGGGCCCGCCGCCGCCTGGGTGCGCCGATGTCATCTTGAGCGAACTGCAGCACGCGGGCCGGGGACGCCGCGGGCGGCACTGGGTTGCCCCATTCGGTGGCAGTATCGCCCTGTCGCTGAGTTGGTCGTTCACCGATGCGTCGCGGGCAAGCCCCTCCTTGAGCTTGTGCGTGGGCGTGGCAATCGCCCGCGCACTGCAACGCGCCGGCGCTTCGGGCGTCGGGCTCAAGTGGCCGAACGACATCTGGTTCGACGACCGCAAGATGGGCGGAATCCTGATCGAGGTCCGGGCTGAGGCCAGCGGACCTGCCCATGTCGCGATCGGCGTCGGCCTCAATGTGAAGTTGAGTTCCGCAATGCGCGCCCAGATCGAAGCGTTGGGCGTCGAGGCCGCGGCCGTGGCTGATGCCTGCAGCGCCCCGCCGTCACGCAATTTCATTGCAGGCGCGATCATCGATGCGCTTTTGAGTATGCTGGCAGACTTCGAGCGCGACGGATTTTCCGGGTTCCGGGAGGCCTGGACGGCGCTCGATGCGCTCCGCGATCGGCCGGCGCAGGTGCTGATGGGGGAGGCGGTGATCTGCGGTACGGCTCGCGGCGTGGATGCGCAGGGAGCATTGCTGCTGGAACGGGACGGCCGCCTGCAGGAGTTCGTGTCCGGTGAGGTCAGTCTACGTGGGGTGGGGTTCATTTGACGGTCCTTAAGAGCATTGTCGTCTGCCTCGCGTTGGCGAACGCCGCGTATTTTCTCTGGGCGCACGGCATTGCCGCACCGAAGGAAGCACCGCCGGCGGCCGCACCCCCTGCGACAACCACCCTCAAGCTGGTCGGGGAGGAGGCTCCGGGTGTCCCGCACGAAGCGATTGGAGGGACGAGCGGCACCGGCGTCGCGCCTGCAGCGAACGCCGCGCCGAATCCCGGCCTTCTGACCAATGTGAAACGCTGCATTACCGTGGGCCCGTTCCGTGACGTCGCGGAGGCTGCGCATGCGGCGAGCCTGCTCCGGGGCGGCGGCTACGACCCGCGGCAACGGGTGGTCGACGGCGACGTGTGGGCCGGCGTCTGGGTGTATCTCCCGCTACCCGCAAGTCCCGTGGCCGGCGAGCAATTGCTCGCCAAATTGAAAGCCGCCGGAATCGACGACGCGCTGGAAATGCCGGGACCGGCGGACGCTTCCGTGATCTCGCTCGGCCTTTTCAGCGAGCAGAAGCGCGCGCAAACCCGGGTTGCGCAGATGCAGGCGCTGGGGCTCAATCCGGGAATCGCGGACCGCAAGCGCACGGGAAACGTCTACTGGATCGATATCGATCTCAAGCCGACCGATGGGTTGCTGAATCCCTCGGATTTGCAGGGGGAGTCGGGGCATATTTCCAGGCTGGAAGTCAAAGCGTGTCCATCGGGCGCGGCGGGGGCGCCATGAGTGCAGAGCCCTCGACCGGCGGGGAGGCAACCCGGAACGACGCGCAGCCGACCCCTGTCGGCGCGGAGCCGGCGCATAACGCCGGCGTGGTTCTGGTGCGTGTCATCGGTGCGTTCGGCGCCGTACTGGGTTACGGCTGCCTTGCTGCGTTCTTGTATCTCGTCAGCTTGCAGATCTACCGGTGGTTTCGCGAGGGAGAATGGACCCATTTCGCGGTGGCCGACGCAATGCGCGTCTGGTTTACCCGCTGCTGCGTCAAGGACGGCGACACGGGCCGATTGGCCGCGTTCCTGCACTGGCTCGACGCGCCGGTGGATTGGTTGGGATTGCATAAAGTATTCGAAATCCTGCCGGCTTCGCTGCTCTTGTTCGCGCTCAGCATTCTGGGCAACAGCGTATTCATCTACTGCCGCGATTGGAGAGATGCACGCCGGCGCCCGGATACGTCCCGCGATTCTTGATAGGGATCTTCGGGCGACTGCCGCGGTGCGCGGCGCCGCGCTCACTTTTCAGGATCGCGCGATACGGCAGGCGCGTCGCCCTGCCACAGGTAAGCCACGCTGCCCTTGGGTGCCTTGTACCAACCCGGATCATGGTAGTCGTTGCGCGCGAGATCGGCGCGAATCTTCATCAGCGTGAACATGCCGCCCATATCGATGCTGCCATGCGGCCCGGTGCCGGTCATCATGGGCAGCGTATTCTGGGGCAGCGGCATTTGCATCTGCATGTCGCCCATGGCGCCGCCCTCGCCGCCCATGTGCATGTAATTCGGGACCAATGCACTGATCTCCCGAGCGAGGTCTCTCTGCTCGACCCCGATGGTGTTCGGTATGCCGTGTCCCATCGCGTTCATGGTGTGATGGCTCTTGTGGCAATGAAATGCCCAATCTCCCGGCGCTGCCGCGGAAAATTCGAGGGTCTTCATTTGCCCGACGCCGATGTCGGTGGTGACTTCGGGCATGCGGGCGCTCGCCGGTATCCAGCCGCCGTCGGTTCCGGTGACTACAAATTCGTGACCGTGCAGGTGTATGGGATGGTTCGTCATGGTGAGATTGCCCACCCGGATGCGCACGCGCTCGCCCAGACGGGCCACCATCGGATCGATGCCGGGATAAGCTCTGCTGTTGAAGGTCCACAAATTGAAATCGAGCATGGTGCTGACTTTGGGCGTGTAACTTCCCGGATCGATATCGTAGGCATTCAGCAGGAGGACGTAGTCGCGATCCACCGGCATGATGCGACGGTCGCGCGGGTGGGTGACCCAAAAACCCATCATGCCCATGGCCATCTGCGTCGTGTCGTCGGCATGCGGGTGATACATGAACGTGCCCGATCGCTGCGCGGTGAACTCGTAGACGTAGGTTTGTCCGGATTTGATCGACGGCTGCGTAAGCCCGGATACGCCGTCCATGCCGTTGGGCAGGCGCTGACCATGCCAGTGAATGCTGGTGGGCTCGGGCAGCCGGTTGGTGACGAACATGCGCACGCGATCGCCCTCGACCACTTCGATGGTCGGACCCGGCGACTGACCGTTATAGCCCCACAGGTGCGCTTTCATGCCCGGAGCTATCTCGCGGGTCACCGCCTCCGCCACCAAGTGGAATTCCTTCACTCCGTTGCGCACGCGCCAGGGCAACGTCCAGCCGTTCAATGTGGCGACCGGTTGGTAAGGCCGGCCATTCGGAGGATGCAAAGGGGGGCGCATGTCGGCCGTATCGCTGGCGACGATCTCCGGCAGCGCTGCAAGCGAAGCCTTTCCAACCGCGGCGGCGGCGACGGCCGCACCGGCGCTGCTGAAAAGATGTCGTCGGGTAACCATGAAAGGACGAATGATCCTATGGCGCCGGGTTGGCGATGAGCGCCGTATCGAGGTGGGACTTCGCGATCCAGAAGTCGCGCACGCGTTCGATGTAGTCGTTGATGCTCGCGATCCTGTCGCGCGCGTCGGCGAGCAGATCGAACACGCTCACCAACGAGGCGTTATAACGCAGTAGATCCTGATCCGCGATCAATTTGCGGGTCGGCATGATGTCGTCCCGTTCGCGCACCGCCATTTCGAACGCCGCACGGTATTGCGCCGCGGCCTTCACCACTTCGGCGCGCGCATCGATGGCGGCCTGAGCGAAGCGCTCCACCGATTGCGCGTAAAGCGCTTCCGATTTCCGCACCCGGGGCCCGCCCGTATCGAAGATCGGAACGTCGAGGCTGAGCTCATAACCTGTCTCGAAAGGTTCCTGACGCGGACCATTGCGGACCCGCGCAGGGCCCGCCTCGAGAACGTTGACGAAACGCGTTGCCTTGGTCAGCCTGAGCCGCCGGGCGAGTTCGTCCATCTCGGCCCGCATGATCTGCAAGTCGATCCGGTTTTGCAGAGCGGTCTCTTGCATATTCGGCAGTTCGACCAACATGTGGGGTAGATCGGGCAGTCGTTCCGCCAAATTGACCGCGGTGCCGGGATCGGCAATGCCCAACAATCGGCGGAGCTCGGCACGCGCCGCTTCGTCGGCCAGTTGGGCGTGCGAGAGCTGTTGCAGTGACTGCTGGTAGAAGCTTTGCTGGCGCGCTTGATCAAGCCGGTTCCAATTTCCCGCACTCAACATGCGTTTCGCCAATTCCGAACTGGTTTGCGCGGCATTCTTGACCTGCCACGCGTAGTGCAGCGAGTCGCGGGCGGCGAGCGCCGTGTAGTACGCGGTGCGTGTGCGATCGGCGAGCTGGACGACCTGTACGATGACGGCGCTTTTCACCTGCGTGAAGCGGCGCTGCTCGATGGAATGCAGATAGGGTGCCGTGACCAGCGAGAGGACGTTGAATGTCAGGGTTTCCTCAATGTCGTACAAGCCGGCGGCGCTCGTCCGGCGCAGCGTGAAGCGCGGATTGGGCAGCCGCCCCGATTGCACCAGATCCGCCTCCGACACGCCGAGCTCTTGAAATGACGCCTGCAGAGCGTGGTTGTTGAGCAGGGCGATCTGCACCGCGTCGTCCGGCTTCAGCGGCTGCGCGAGCAGCGCGGCGACTTGCGCTTCGCTCTTGGCGCGTTCGTCGGCGGACCTCGGCCATCGAACCTCGAGCCCGAGATCTTTCCGCGCGGCCGCCGCGACCGTATCGAACCCCCCATCGCGCGAAAACGTGCTGCAGGCCGAAAATGCGGCGCAGCTGCATATCAATGCCGCGGCCATACGCGCACCGGAAGGAACTGGCGAAAATTTCATGGGTGCCGGGGATAATACACGCGGACGAGGGGTTCTTGAGATACGCTTCGCCGGAAACGTCGGCCTAAGGACTGAAATGCCATGAGTAAACCGAAAACACTGGGTCGCGGTACGTCCGCGGAGCATCGTGCATCCGCAGCGAGTCGCGCATCCGCAGGGAGCCGTGCCGCCCGTGCGTCGTTGGCGCTGTGCGCCGCCGTGCTTGCGATGGGTCCCGCGTTCGGCCACGCCAAGCTGCTGGGATCGTTGCCCGCCGCCGGTGCCGAGATCTCGGGATCCCCGCCCTCGTTGACGCTGACGTTCAACGAGAACGTACGGCTCGGAGTGCTGAAGCTGACCACGGCGGGCCACGCGGTACCGGTTGCCATCGACCCGAGCCCGGCGCCCGCGCGGGTGATCACGATCGCGCTGCCTCCCCTGACTGCCGGCACCTACAATGTGCAGTGGAGCGCATTAACACCGAGCGATGGCCATGTGGTGAAGGGCACGTACACGTTCATGATTCGGTAAGGGTCGGGTTGCCAGTATGATGACCGTCGGCATCTGGGATGCCGCCGTGGTGACCGCCAAGGCGGTCACGTATGCCGCCACCCTGGCCGCATCCGGCGGTGTTTTCTTTCTCATCTACAGTCATGCTCTGCTCGACAGGTCATGCGCCGGACGGATACGGCGCCTGATCCGGGTACTAGTGCTGGTCGCGGTGCTCGCCGGCGGGGCGATGATCCTGGCCACCGGCGCTTCCATGTCGGGCGATGCGGGCGGTCTCGCCGATGTCGGCCTCGCCCGCATGATCTTGCAGGCCGGCGAGGGGAGGGCGAGTCTTGCACGCCTGACCGGTCTGATTCTGATTGGCGCGGGCCTGACTGCGCGCCGGCCGCCGGCCGCCGTTGCGCTACTGGGGTCGGTCGCGGCCGCTACGTCCTTTGCCTGGGTCGGGCACGTTCACTCGCTTGTCGACCTCCGGGGTGCCTGGCTGCCGGTGCTCGCGATCGCGGTGCATTTGTTGGGCGTGGCGTTTTGGCTGGGCGCGCTCATCCCGCTGCTCATCGCGGCGGGCGATGCCGATAGGTCACGCGTTGCCGCCACCGTCGGGCGCTTCGGCACCGCCGCGCTCGCCGTCGTCGGCGTCACGCTGACCGCGGGCGTGGTTATGTTGTGCCTGTTATTGCGCGACGTCAGCGAGCTATGGATCGACGACTACGGGCGCCTCGTTCTGACCAAGACTCTTCTGGTCTCTTGGTTGCTGGCGCTGGCGGCGTTCAATCACTTGCGCCTGACACCGAGGTTGTTCGCGTATGATGAGGGCGCATTGCGGGCCCTGAAGAGATCGATCACGGCGGAACTGGCGGTGGCCGGATGCGTCCTGGTCGTGACGGCGGCGATGACCACGATCACCGGACCGTCGGCTCTCGATATGTCTCGCTAGATGCGAACGGCAATAGGAGTCGGCGAGTGCGAATAATTCAAGTCATCGTCGTGGCTGGAGCCCGCCGGCGGTCGCAGTAGTTACCAGGAGTGCCACCCGTTGGAAGACGTCTCAATTCCGGTCAAGCAGCCGGTACACCGAATCCTGTTCGCAAGCTTGATCGGCACCACCATCGAATTCTTCGACTTCTACATTTACGCGACCGCAGCGGTGTTGGTGTTTCCGACCCTCTTCTTCCCCAAGCAAGATCCCGCCACCGCGACGCTGCAGTCCTTCGCGACTTTCGCACTGGCCTTTTTCGCGCGGCCGGTCGGCTCGGCCTTGTTCGGTCATTTCGGCGACCGCATCGGGCGCAAGGCAACGCTGGTCACGGCGTTGCTCACCATGGGCATTTCCACCGTGCTCATCGGCGTGCTGCCGACCTATGCGGCGATCGGAGTGGCCGCGCCTGCGATGCTCGCGCTGTGCAGATTCGGACAAGGGTTGGGGTTGGGCGGCGAATGGGGCGGCGCCGTCTTATTGGCCACTGAGAATGCGCCGCCCGGCAAAGAGGGCTGGTACGGCAGCTTTCCGCAGTATGGCGCTCCCCTCGGCTTCATCTGTTCCACGGGCGTGTTCCTGGCGATCAGCACGTACATGAACAGCGACGAATTATTCCGCTGGGGATGGCGCCTGCCATTCCTGGCGAGCGCCGCGCTGATATTGGTCGGCCTGTACGTCCGACTGCAGTTGGTCGAAACGCCGGCGTTCAGACGCAGTCTCGAGAAGGGTGAGCGGGTGCGCGTGCCGCTTCTGACGGTGGTCGTCCAGCATCCCCGGGCACTTCTCCTGGGAATCCTGGGTACGACCACCACGTTCCTGGTGTTCTACCTCATGACGGTGTTCGCGCTGAGCTGGGCGACAACGGCGCTGCGATTCCCGCGGGGCGATTACCTGGTGCTGCAGATGGCCGGAGTGCTTTTTTTCGCTCTCACCATACCCATCTCCTCGGTTGCCGCCGACCGAATCGGCGGCCGCGCCATGCTCATTCTGGCCACCCTCGCCATCATGGCGTTCGGCTTCGCTTTTGCGCCCTTGTTCGGAACTCACGATATATTCAAGGTATTCATGTTTCTGGCGATCGGTTTCTCACTGACCGGCCTCACCTACGGCCCCATCGGCAGCGCGCTGGCCTCCCTGTTTCCGACGGCGGTGCGTTATACCGGCACGTCGCTGACCTTCAACTTCGCCGGAATTCTCGGCGCCTCGCTGGCGCCGT
>Ga0307516_10001469_pt1 | contig 32520 bp, 53 predicted proteins | sample 19_EM_MG_FD_203310 | JGI IMG/M metagenome (GOLD analysis project Ga0307516, IMG submission 203310) | Populus trichocarpa ectomycorrhiza microbial communities from riparian zone in the Pacific Northwest, United States - 19_EM | ecosystem: Host-associated > Plants > Roots > Unclassified | place...
TTGGTGGTGGTGGTGGTGTGGTGGTGGTGGGGTGGTGGTGGGTGTTGTTATTGCTCGGGGGGGGCGGATTATTGCGTACGCTCGATGACGATGCACGATGACCAGCGTTCAATGCAGCAGCTACGCGTCTCGCAGCGTCAAGACAGATTCGTCCGAGGGATCGACTTGACGGGGGGGGGGTTTTCCCTCGATTTTGGCTGGTCTATAGTTGGTTTTTTTTCACCCTCTAGGCTTGTCTTGTGGATGCAATTGCGAGTAGCTGCTGCTGGTGCTGGTGCTGCAATACGTAGTGCGAGCAATGGACCGGCACCGGTCTTGTCAGACGTAACAGGGCGAGTCGAAGGGGGTGAAGAGAACGGGGATGGCTCCGGTGGTGTGCGGTGGCAGTGGTGGCAGTGGTGGGTGGTGGACGTTGTGTCGATGCGTTGTTGGCGGTGTGGGGGAGCGGGGGCGGGGGCGGCTGCGGGAATCTTCTCTCTCTCCGTGTCTCTGTCCGTCAGTATCGTGCGTGGTGGGTGGGTGATGTGATGTGACGAACCGGTTGGGTGACCGAGTTGGTGCGGACCCAGTGTCTGGCGGGCAGACTGGCGGGCTCGATTGACTGGTGGCTGGTTGGTTTGGTTGTGGTTGGTAGTTGGTATAGCGGTAGCGGCGGTGGTGGTGGTGGTGGCGGTGTTGTTATTGTTGTTATTGTTGTTGTTGTTATTATTATTATTGTTGTTGTTGATGGTAGTGGTGGTGGTGGTGGTGGTGGTGGTGGTGGTGGTGGTGGTGGTAGTAGTGGTGGTGGTTGGAGAATGTTGTGGGAAACGCGACTGCAAAAAGCCCAGTCCGACCGGAGGCCGCAAAAGAGTAGGCGGGTTCGCCAGTCGAAGCTAGATACCGAACACAGAACTTGTGTGTGGCGTTGCGGCTCTGGAACACGTCCAGACGGCCAGGATGTTCACCTAGGATCGCTACTTCATCTCTTGCCTCGTATGTACATACGCTGCAAAGTGTGTGCGAGATGTGTCTGTCCAGTCGGTGCAGCTTTCGGCGGCTGCGGTTGCGTGCGGCGGGGATCCTCGGTGGCCCGTCCCATGGGTCCCGTCCGTCCTTCTGTCTTTCCTTCCTTCCTTCCTTCCTTCCTTCCTACCCGAGCCCCTCTTCGACCTGCCCACGCCGCAACTGGTCGACCCTTGCAGCGGCTGGCCAGCCGGCTCTCTGCAGCGACCGATCCGACTGATTGGCTCCCAGAGTGTTCCCAGAAGGAGAATATCCACCTTGACAGCAGGAACGGGCGAGACCGAAGGAGCGTCGACGTCCCCCCCCGGCAAGCAGGCAAGCACGGCACCAGGAGGAAGGACAGTCCTCGAGCTGGGCCCCAGAGCTCAGAAACGAACGCACGTCGAATCAGCGGCCGGAAAAAGAAAACAGCGGCGTACAACACGTACCGGCATCCACTTGTCTCAATGCTTTGCGAACAAGTGACCGACCACCTGATCCTTCAGACGACTTGCCCGAAAGGAGAGACGAGAGGCTGGGAAACCGAGCATGATGCGGACAGGATGCCAGTCGTGTTTCGGGGGCTGGCGCTGGTGTCCGGCCGTCTGTCGTTTTGGGGGACAAGCACACCCGGCTGTGGTGATCCGCGGCCAGGGTCGGTGGGCGCGCACACCGAGTATCCGCATAGATACGATGCATGGAGAACCTGCTCGTCTCGGGCTCGTGTTGCGGCGGAACGCGGCGAGGAACAATGCGAGACGTGTCGGATTGGTCCGGACCGCGTGCGATGGCTGGCTGGCTGGACTGGCTGGCTGGATGGATTGGTGCACTCTTCGGCAGCACATCTGTCGCATTTCGCCCAGCCGCGTGGATGGCCGGCTCAGCGAGAAGAAAAGAAAGGAAAAACACCGACGCCGGAGAGCACTCTACTTGGGCAGGTACATGCATCGTCGGGTCCTCCACACATATGTACACACGCACATACATACACGCACAGCTCTGCGCGGAGTAGAGTACATTATACAGCGTACAGCACGCCGACGATCTGTACGTCGATGGCTGCGGTATGTGACGTCGACGCGCCGGCCACTCAGGATGTTGCATTGGCGTTGCTCCCCAGTTGGCCAATCCGATCTCAATGCGCCAACCGTCCCGTCGAATCGATCCGGCATCTACTCCAGCACGTCGGCCGGAAATCCTCCTCCTTCCCCTCCAATTTCGGAACGGAATTGAATCGAATGGAGCGAGCGTTCGTACTGACTTCGTTTCCGTAGCGAGATGGCTGGACAACGACGGTTCAATTTCCTCCGTTCCTCCGTAATTTCCACGCGGACGGCCGATGCGGCGCTTCTGGAGTCTCTGTGCCGAGGCTGTTGGGTGGATCGCATTGCAGTGTTGCAGTGCCTGCGGGATGGCATTGCCATCTCCCCTTGGCCGGGACCACAAGCCAGACAGCTGTCATCTGCTCGTCCGCGCTGGCTGGGGACGGAGCTACATACTAGGTACATACATACACGCACACACTCTCCATCCACTCCATCGCTATGCGAGCACAGCACCCGGTCTCACAGTTTATGCGCGCGATCTCGACTTCAATTATCCCATCCACGGCCGCGGCTAGCTCTGTTCTCTGGGCCCCCACTCGGGTCGAATCGCACGAACTTGTCGGGCGGGCACATGCAAGAGCTGGGCTCATCACGGAGATCCGACATGTTCCCGACGGCGAGCCAATCGCGCTGGCCAGGCTGTGTTCCCGCGCGTGGCGGCCACGGCTAGGTACATACACCTACATACACATACACACATACTCTACACACATCTACATACAGCCCGTTCCTTACGGATATGTTGTGCGACTTGGGAACTGGACGGATGGCTGGATGGTCCGTCCACCGTACTGGCCCCAATCAATCTGCCGCTGCGAGATGGCTACTGCAACCAGCCAACCGGTGCCCCTCGATTTATAGTACATACAACCGTGAAACATCGTGGTCTCACGCATACAGCTGGCATCACGGTGAAATGGTGCAAGCTAGGTAGCCATACTCACAAACTATACACAGCCTGATAATGTGGTGGCGAGTGAGTGAGGTCTCATGAGTGCCTGTCCTTGGTTGCTAGCTAGAGAATATGGGGGGGTTTGGCCGGGGAAGGGAAGGGCGGCCAACCGGCGCTATCGCAGTGGGAAAGGGGGGGAGTCTGATGCTGTTGTGCAGGAGTCGAAAAACAAACGCCACGCCACGCCACGGCTATGGGCCCAATCAGCAGCAGCCATCTTCCTGTCTCGAAATAAACATCCCACAATCATCGTCACTACACGCACACAACACGTACATGCCGGGACGGAGAGAAAACAAACCAGAAAGAGACCGGCGAACCTTTCGAATGGACAGTGGCAGAGTTTCCTCGCTTCACGGACTTGTCTGTCCTGCCCTGCCCCTCCGCCCCCCCCCCCGCCCGCCCCGCAGAACGCATAATTTTTTCTACTTATTTTTGCTTTCCCGGTCTCGTTTGACAACGCATCAACCCACCACCACCACCACCACCACCACCACCACCACCACCACCAGCAACATCAGCGAGCCAGCAAATGCGCAATCAAAAGAAGAAGAAAAAAACCCCCCCTTTCTTAGTGCCGGAGAAAAATAGAGTGGGAGAGAGAGAAAGGAAGAAAAAAAAGGAAGAAAAAAAAGCCCACGAGGCTACGCGCCCCAACGTCATCGCCATTACTTCCCTCCGCGGCTGACAGACACCGATTTCCCGGGGCGGCATGGCATTCTGCTCTCAGACAAGAGAGACAACTCATCCCCTCCCTCTCTACCTACATAGGTACAGACTTGCTCTAGAGTACGTACAGTCTCTCCGGATCCAGTGGCAGGGCGGACGAACGAACATCACCGTTCTCTCGCGTACGGAAGTCGCCGAAACCAGCTACTCTGCTCTGCTTTTACTCTACGCAACCCAACTCTGTGTATTGGATCGTGGTTCGCGATGATCCGTTTCTGAAGCGGAGTATGGAGTGCTAAAGTGAAAAAGGCCAGCCCACCAATCGACGGCTATGCCCACCCCCGCAATAACTATATATGATACCATTATACATAAGTTTTTGTTCTAGAAGAACTCGTGGAAACTTTACTATCTACACTTGGATATCTACACGCAGCCCCCGGGCCCCAATGATGGATGATACCTCACTCTGCAGCTGCTGCTGCCTGCAGGAAAGAGGAGTATAGATATACTCTATTTTTTCTTTTCTTTTCTTACCTTTCGCCCTCCCCCCACCAGGCACCAGTGGGACTAGATATGGTCGGTTTCAGCATAGGTGATGCTGGTGTTGGCTGGCTGGCTGGCTGGGCAAGGATCTTCCGCCCTATCCTGCGCAGGACGGATGGATGCGTGGATGGGCTGTCCATCCGTCTGGTGTGCCGTTCCTTCGGGTCTCTACTCTATGTATGTATGTGTGTGTGTGTGTGTGTTACTCCGCCCCAAACTCCGCTCTCTCGGTGAAGTGACGTCCGGATTTGGGATCGGACCGGTACGGTATCGCTGCAGATCCGCCATGGACCCAATCGCAAAATGTGGATGTCCACTGCCCGCGCTTTCTCTCTCCACCGTCTGCATGTACAACTGTACTCTCGTATGTATGTAGGTACGCAGCAGAAACGTAGTTCGTATTTCATTATTTCCGGACAGCATTCTCAGGGCCAAACATGTTTTTTCTTCTTGGCTATCTTCACTACCGGGCTGCTGCTTACTGCTGCACCACCTGGATGTTGTTCTTGGCCTGGATCGAGTCAACAAACGTCAAAACAAAAACAAAAAAGTTAGCGATCCATGTTCTCGAACTCTGCAAACTAGCAGCTGTACGGTGTGGATGTGGATGGGAAATGATCGTCAGGAAAATTCTCCGAAGAAGGAGAAGACTTCTGTTTGTGCGTGCGTGTGCCTTGCATACACGACACAGTCATGTGTGTGTGCGTGTAGATCGTACGCCATACCACCGAATGTCATCGGTGGGCCCTCCAGGCACGCACGGAGCAAACGAGTCCCAGAAAGTAGGGGATATGTAGTAAGAAACACAAGGCTCATCGTACCTTCCAGCTCTCCATCTCCTGCTGTTTTTTCTTATACTCCTTTACGAAGCCCTCCAGCACATTCTTGAGTCCGTCGGCATTCGTTTGCAGGGCGGGTATGACGTCCGCGACCGTTCGCTCGACGAGCACTCCGTTGATCAGCCGGAAACACTTGCGGTCCTTTGGCACTGGTGCGAGGGTTTCGAGTACGAGCCTGAAAAGTCGCCGCGATTTAGGTTAGCCAATGATCGACGGAAGACTATCCAACCAAACGGAACAACTTAGAAGCAGAAAAAGAAGAATTAAAAAAAAAATGCGTTTCCGCATCTCCCGGCCCCACCCCCACCACACCCCACATACACACCCAACCATCGTCACTATCGGCACCCCTCCTGTTCGGATGAAAAGTGTTATGTGCGTGCTTGTGTGTGTACGTAAGGGAGGGTGGGTGTGGCGCGGTATTCGCGGCGGGCCGGTGACGGACCACCGATGGGCCAGTGGAATGCTGCAGCCTGCGCTGCCAGCACGAACAAAGCATACTGCTCCTCGTATATACCCCACCACCCCTCCAGATGAAAAGAACATTCCAGAAGGATGAAAAATGGGATGACCAGTTGAGCGTGTGCGCGTATGTGGTCCATCGTGGTGGGGGGGATGATGCATTGATGCTGCCGGAAAAGGTAGAGTAGAGAGAGAAGGAGAACGACGAACTTGTGCTCCTCAGCTTCTTGCTCCACGTCGCCAATCTTTGATGCAAGCTGTTGCAGTGTGCTCTTGTAATTGCTGTACTGAGTCTGCAGCTCTAGATTTTTATTTTTCCTCCCACCTCCCACAGCCGCCGGGAGGAGAGGAAAAAAGTTAGCCCTCGGCCGCTGCGTTTTTTTTACGGATCCGGGGGCGACGGAAAGTAAGTGAGTGTGTGCATACCCTGCTGGCGCCGTGCCGTTGCCGCCTGTGTGGCCATACTTGCTTGCTTGCTGATTGTGGACCGGTGCTGTCTTCTGGCGGGGCAGAGTCTGGGACGCACTTTTGCCGTAGGTTGTTGGCTGGCTGGCGGTGTGAGGTGTAAAGGTGTGATGGTGGTGGTGGTGGTGGTGGTGGTGGTGGTGGTGGTGGTGGTGGTGGGTGATGATGGTGTGTGGCGGCAACGCACAACGCGGGGCAAGAAGATTTACATAGAGCACAAAGCTTAGAATCCCTGTGCGGCTCCTCTGCTGGCTCCCAAAACATCCTGGCCAGTTACGTACATAGCACTGCTTCGTTGGTGGCACAAGTCCAAACATCCAGTCTCACCTCTCCCATTCCCTCCCGCCACCGCGAACAACACCCTACGTACGGCGGAGCCACGATGCATCCACATCTCCACACCAAAAACAATCGAGGTCCATTACCCTCTCTCTCTCTCACACACACACACTCCCTCCCACCCCCCCCCCCCAGCTGACAGAATCGCAGGCTGCGAGGACGTGATTAACGCCTTGGACGAGTGCCACGCTCGTGGCTTCCTCTACAAGGCGGTGGGTATGTGCAACCAGGCGAAGCGCGACGTCACCAAGTGTCTCCGCGCCGAACGCATCGAACGCACGAGGAAGAACCGCGAGAAGGCGAGCGAGAGGCGCCAGGAAACCGTGCAGATGTGGAAGGAGATCGATGAGAACTCGTGAACGATGATACTGGGCGCACAACGTAGGCCCCGGGAGGAGAGTGTGTATGATATCGATTGATGCGAGGGGGCTGGGTCATTTGGGCATACGTTAGACTACCAGGAGGGGGGAAGTGTACGATGGCAGTCTAGGCGTTCAGCTACAATTCGATTCCGTTCAATCATGGGGTATGGGATTGTCCGTGGTGTTCATTTGGCTACCTAACGAAATACCCTACCGAGCATCTATCTAGGGGAACTGATGACAAAATGCCCGTCTCCTCAACGCCCTCTTCCTTTTGTTCGACGGAACGGAATCCTAAGTCAAGCGGATCCACCATCCCATAACGGCGGCGATTCCCATTCCGAGGGCGAGTTCCGGCATGCCGAATCTCGACTTCTTGACGGTTTCGTAGCGTTCGATCACATAGCTCTCGTCCGCTTTGGTACCGAAGCCGATCCTCTTGCACAACCCCTCCGCGTCGGTTCCCCGCTCATAGACGACCGAGAGGTAGCTGAAGTTGCGCGATTCCAGCAATGCCTGCACGACCGCCCTTAGTAGCTGCGTAGCATAGCCCCTCTTGCGGCTCTGGGGGACGGTATGGGCGCCGACGATGTTCTTTCCTCCAGCGGCCGTGGTGCGCAGCCAGGCCATGGCGACGAAGCGGTTCTTGTGGAAGCAGGCCCAGGTGTCTCCGGATTTGGCGGCGCGCGCCACGAAGTCCTGGGATACCGTCTGGGGGGACGTGGCGGTGCGGGAGAAGAGAAGCTCGAGCGAATCGTCGCACAACCTGCATTCCTCCGGCGTGAGCGGGCGGATCTCCATGCACGAGTCCGGTGTGATCAGGCCGCCGATGCTGCCGGGGAACAGCACGGCCGCCGTACGCTGCAGCACGCACGAGGCAGAGTAGCTGGCGGGAGTGAAGAAGGTGCTCTGAGAAGCCTGCATGCGTGAGGCGACAGCGTTCGCGAGAGGCCCCGACAGGCGAGCGTCTCCAACGAACGAGGCCGGCAGTCCCTCGTGGCGGTGCTGCAGAGCGTCCGCGAGAGCCTCGCAGTGCTGCTGCACGTCGAGACCGCTGATGGCAACGTTGGAGTAGATTCCGGCATCCTCACTCGCGGGGGTCTTGACCAAGAAGAGATGGGTCTTGCCGCCGAGCGATGTCGTGTACAGGACGAAGCCCTGCTGAGAGAGAGGGCCGTCGATGGCGTACTCCTGGAGGTGGGTGAGACCGTCCGAGTTCTCCCAGGTCTTGACGAGCTGCGAGGAGGAGGCCCACGCGAGGAAGGAGGAAGGCGTGGCGCTGGATGGATTAGTGATGTGCGGAGAAATCAGGGGAAAGGAGGAGAGGAGGGCGGGGTAGTATGTAATTACTGGTAGGTGACGGTGATGTGCGACATGATTGCAGGTGCGAGTGCGGCTGGGTGCTGCAACCGTGCACTGAGGGTTATGTAAACTTGTACTGAGGGGTATGTAGGTGGATTCGGAGTCCGTTGCAAGATATCAACACTGTTGGGAGGGAGGATGTTGGGCTGCGACGAGGGGTTTGAAGGAATAAAAGGAAAGGGAAGACGGTCAGTTTGTCCTCTCATTTTAGAGATAAAGGGCGGGGACGGGATCGTTTGTAGGGGCCTTCCACTTCACTCAATCCGTGGCCGGAAAACAACATGGAATGCATGCCAGACAGAGGGGCTAAAATCTTTGAGTCGTCATGCCCGAAAAGAAAAAAAAGAGTCGTTTGCACAGGCAAATGGCGTGAGTGATCTAAGGTGAAGCCAATCTCCGCTCTCAACTGCATCGATCCGTAGGCAAGCTTCAGCGGCTCAGATGAAGTGCCGTTTTTATTCACGGCACAGCGAAGCCTGGACCAAAACCCCCGTGATGGCCGGAGGGATGGGAAGGTGCTTTGAGCTGCGAGTGACAGTGGGAGACGCTGATCGTGGACTCGGCCGCGATAGCGTACATATTTTAGTGCCGGTGTGGATTCTCAGGAGGGACAAACAGGGAGGAAATAGTCGCATATCTATGGGAGGGCCATCACACATGCCATCGCAACTGCATATACTTAGGTATAGTTCGCGATCAACAGGTGTGGGTCGGGTATCGGCGTCACTGCATGGGCCGATTGCGCTGGACAATACCTATGGCGGATCAGTTCCAAGGACCAAACACCGCAGATGCTTTTATTGATATAGATTCCTCTATACAGGATATATAACGCCGCCCAACAAACCAACGATCTACACGAACCCAAATGAACGATCCGAGCCCGCGCTTAGGGTAACAAAATACAGTACATTCAGAAGCAGGAAAGACGCATCAGTAATCGAATTCTTCCCACCCGTCTTTTTCCAACTCTGCCTGTTGCGTGGCGTTGATATCCCGCCACTGCACTCCATCATTGTAAATTTCGGAGTTCTGCGCCACAGGATTGAGTTTCTCGCCGATGTCCTGACTGTCTTCCAGGATCTTTTGCGCTGTTGGGATGGGCACACCCATGTCATCGGCAATGAGCTGCACAGCAAGCTCCAGAACGAGGACGTGCTGAATGAAAGCACCAACACTGCTCCGCGCGATGAGAGAATCCCTCATCGCGGCTCTTCCGACAGCCTCTCCCAGGGAATCAGTGAGCGCGGCCATCCTGTGCCATCCTGTCAGCAAAACGTAACACCCTGATTGAAGATTGTTCTGGCGTACAGAATTGCACCACCTCTAGGCCCATAATATCCTGGGAAGGGCAGCTTGTGGTCCAATCGTAGCAGATTCCTCGTTAATCCTCCCGTCTCTTCGAACTGTTTGGCGAACTCGGACCTGAAGTGTGATTTAGTTTTCTTAGAAATCACTTTCTTTAGTCGAGGCAGGTGTTCCACGATTCGTCCTGGAAGTTTTTCCCATTGGATATCGGGGTATCCCTCCTTCGTCCATTCGTCTCGAAGTTCCAAATTCTTATGGTCGCGGCATATTTTCATCCATGTGTCAAAGCGAATGGGTCGAACGGAGGTCCATTTTTCCAGATATCCAGAAGGAAGTGGGAACGAACAGAGCTTGCACTTGTCCTGACCGTCTTGATCGACAATGATCGATACCTCTAGTCCCTTCGCCAGAACCCGAGCGGATTCACTATCTGAATCGGAGTGGCCAGAAGTATCATCGTGGGATTCGTGTGCCACACTACGATTGGGCGAGGAAGCCGATGATAAGTTGCTGTCGGAAGTGGCAAACATTCCTGAACGGATATCTGGAAATATGTCAACGAACATAACTTTACCATCAACCACACATCATAGGGTAAGTACCGTAAGCTGTTCTAGGATCTATGAACGCCGGAACAGGTTCAGCTGTTTTAGCAACAGTATCTGCATGCACAATCCACGTACCTCATATTAGCCTCCATCCACAACCACCACTCTTCGGTCACAGGCATGACCCACCTTTCTTGTCCTTTTGGATGCTACGCTTTTTGCTTGCTCTCGCGGTATTTTCCGGTCCAGCAACAACTGGTAGCTCTCTCTTTCCAGAAGCGGACGACGTAGCGTGTGGCTTAACGAGTGCATACTTTTCCTTCGGGTTGATAAAGGCTAATACACCGTCGGTGGCGTTGCTTGGCTTCTTGCTAGTATCTGTATTGTCCCCCCTACCGGTCACCAGCTTCTTGATAACGTGGGGCTCCGCCTCAACCGACGGCTTTGTGCTCTCGGATAGCACTGGCATTGAGAACATACTGGTGCACCCGCTCGAGTCCGAGGACTCGTCTGAGTCAATGGCAACTGCCCTAAGTCAGCGAGTGTCGGAACCCAAGGAGACCCTAGGACGTACCTATGAACTCAGTCGGTTTAGGAGGGAGAGGTCCTGGAACATGGTTAGTTAGGGACGGATAGATGGATTGAAGCGGTTCACACTTTTGGCCCTCGGTCGTGGCGCCGAAGACGCTGACTCAACATAAGCTTTGTTACTCGGAGGTTGGCGTCTCAGAATGCAAACCTTTTGACTTATAGGTCCGGACATGTTTGCGCCGGGTATCATCCTTGTCCCAACCAATACCGGGCCCACGGACGGGCCGCACGGCATCCTTCACCGCCTCTTCCTTTTCCTTGCCAGCAGCAACCGGCCGTGAAGACTTCGAGCCAATACTCGGCCGCCGGCTTCGCGGTTTGGCCGACACTGGTGCCTTCGAGATCGAAGGCGCCTCCGATTGTGCCAGGTTGTTGGTCGCATGCGGCATGTCAAGGGACAAGCTGGCGCTGCGCGAATCGATCTTGGCCTTCTTGCCAGGAGATCGAGTGGCGAAGCCCGCCAACATCAACTCCCCATCGGCTCCGGAGTCTTCGGATACCTCATCGAGAACGAACTGGTCGCTTTTGGTGTCTGACTGGTCCTGCGACACATTTCCCTTCGCCAAGTCGTATTCCCCCCGCGGGAGCCCGCCGACGCTTTCGAGCAACCTACCCTCGTAGCGGGCATTCAGTCCGACTCGTCGCGGTAGTTGCTTGCGCATATTGGCACGGTAGGTATTTTGTCGCGGCTATTGTGGGGCGGAGGTGGGTCGATATCCAGGAGAGAGAAAAGTGTCACGCTATCGTTGGTTGTGGAGAGGATGAGGAATACGGTTGTGCGTGGGGGGCTGAGGTAGAGTAGCGTGGTGAAGTGGTTAAGAAGGGTGAGACGTGAATCGCGCCGAAGTGTACATAGGCGCCGGAGTGGCTATGAACTCAGTAGGGTTGCCGTTCCCAGGCACCGGAGGCCCCATGCTCTTTTCCGGGCCGAGAATGCAGCTTCGCGAGTATCATATCTATCTAGTGTTCTCCCCGACGCGAACAAGCCCACTAGCAGCCGTTTCCCGAAACAGTAATTTTCCCTCCAAAATTACCGGCTCAGGCAAATATCTCCAGTTCTAGCCTTGGCAAAGCTCGGGTGCTAAATGCCTGACACGAGCAGCACACACACTCCATGCCGTCTGCGTGTCGCCGCAGTGGGCTGGGCCCGGAGCCCCCCCCCGAATTTCCTGTCACCAAACCAACGCGATGTAGAGTGCTATCGAATGCGAAACGAGCGCATCATGCTGAGGTCCAACACCTACCTACCAACAACGGGACTTCCAGAAAGATGGCGGTGCAACGGCGTCGACGTCATCGAGCGTTAGGGCAGAACGAATCCGAGGAGAACCCTTCTCGATACATATGATTTGTTTGGATGTGACCCACACACAGCTCGTACTAACTATAGGGCGCGTATCTATTGCCGGAGGCGATCGAGAAATCGTTCCGCTTGGGCTCACCAAAGACAACGGCCCTACAGGTGGTCGAACCGCCTTTTGCTTTTCCGGAAGGCATGAAATCTCGCGATTGGCGGGAGAGGAGCCAAGGAAGTCCGGACCAGTGTTTACTTATGTAGGTACCACCGACCCGCGCAGATGTGCCTCCACAATCCGCACAAAGTGTGGGTCACCGCGCCGCACGAGTGCAGAAGGAACATACTCTTAGGTATCTATCTAGGTACCATATCGTCGCAAGGCTTCCGCGATAAATCTGGGATCTGAGGGTTTCCGGCTTGGTGCACACTGCACCCAGATCGCATTCTCCGCCGAAACACTTGGAACGCATTAGAGCACCCACATATAAGATGTGTGTATAGTTATGTATATGTAAGCAATCTCGCGTTGATCGCGTGACACTTGATGAGCGATTACCTAACCGCGTAGCTAGCGGCTACCCGCGGATCTACTTGGGTTCCGCACTCGGCGCTTACGCCGATTGCTGCACTCCATCACATTGTGCTTGTACTCTGGAGTAGATTACTTAGATACTACACTGGGTACGTACTCTATTTGCACACATATAGAGCAGAGTAGAGCAGATAGAGCCAGCCGACGGCAATATTCCCGAATCGGATATGGACGTGGCCTCGACCCTCGTCCTCGCCCGCCCAGATAAGGGGCCGATTAGATATGTATGCAGGCAGACCTAGCTCGTGCATGCAGGTCGCACCAAGGCGAACGGAGTGCATACATATGTATGTAGAGTATCTAGATACCTACAATACATATGTAGGATGGAACTGAGGGTACGTGTGCTTGAGGATGAACCTACTCCGCCATCTCGAGCCACGCTGGTCGGCGATCTCTTCTTGCTAACCCTAGCCCTAAGCCTCCCGTTATGCCGGGCTGGGCGCTGGAGATATATAACTACATGAAACCCTTCACTTCTTCTGCTGTGCGCGCTTCGCCGGGGGTCTCCAGCGGCTTTCGTCGGTGCTGCCGACGGCGGGGTGCATGTGCGACAGGAGCACCGTACAGAGAGCACGCCATGTAGCAGATAACTACATACACCATGCAGAACCCAGGGCCACCGGAACGAGTCAGTGAGCCGCGCATATACGCGGGATATTGATGGCGTCATGCCGGCTCCGTCCCTCCGGTCTTGGTGGTCGAGTCACGGGAAGCCCGCCAGCCGAGAAGGGAACAAAGCCGTGACAAATGCCGACTGGGCATCGACGAATTGAAGGCCTGCATTCTGCAACATGCAGTGCGGAGACGAAAGGTGTGTGTTGAAGGGGGTGGAAAAGGGTCACCCGTGATGGATCCGCATACTCTTTTAGCTCTGGATATGCATGCATTCAACTGCGTTACCGACTCTAGATATCTATTTGACCTACGCCAACTGCTACATACACGCCACCAGAGCCAGTGAACAGGGATCTTCCTTCACTCCGATAAAGAGCAGCGCCATTCCTAGATACCGCCATTTCCCCCTCACCATCCTCCTACAAGTCAGTCATCCAGTCCTACAGGACACCGTCCCCCGAAATGCCTCCTCCGCCACCAGCAACCGTCCAGAACTGCGAAGTCTGCGGCGTCTCTGATACCGCCGGTGTCACCGTTCCCGATCCCTTCACCTGCGAAGATGTTCCCGGAAGACGGGCAAAGGCCGGAAAACTCAATGGAGGGGTGGCGGCATCTACCAGCAGCGAGCTGTTCAAGGCTCCCGTGAGCCACCCAGTTCTCGGCAGATCGTGTGCAAGATACTGAGGCATTGCTGTACAGGCACCGTGGAAGCCGCTGGCCAAACGGCTCGACCGTAAGGGACCCATCCCATCCAGATGTGTGGGAACCCCGCTGGTGGCTGACCCATCGTGGTGCTGTAGATCGCTTGAGCGCCGAGAGCAGGGCTCGCAAGTCCACGGTGCTCAAGGCTCTGGCGAAATACCTCTCCCAGCCAGGTATTTACCTCCGGCCCCGCGGATGGAGGCTGGCGAGCGTGAGCGATGCTGATATCGGGCACAGGAATAATCTCCCTGGGCGGAGGGCTTCCGTCAAGTGAGTACTTCCCGTTCGAGCACTTTGACGTCAAGTTTCCCACCGTGGGACACTTCTCGGAGGCCGAAACGAAGACGAGCGGCAAAATCATGCACATCGGCAAGCATGATGTCAAGGAGGGCAGGTCGGCTTATGATCTGTCAATCGCGCTCAATTATGGCCAATCGTCTGGCGCCGCGCAGATGGTCAGATGGGTCACCGAACACACTGAGGCGTGTAGCCTACTGACTGCTGGTCGGCCTCATTTGCTGACTTGGGCCAGATTGTGCACAACCCGCCATACCGGGATTGGGAATGCACGCTCTCGGCGGGCAGCACGTCCTCCCTCGACATGATCTACCGCATGTTCCTGGAGAAGGGCGACTATGTGATCTCGGAAAACTACACTTTCGCCACTGCGGTCGAGACTTCTCACCCGTTGGGCTGCAAGTTTGTCGGCGTGGATATGGACACCGAGGGCATGCTCCCCGATGCGCTCGACGAGCTCCTGACTACCTGGGACGCCGTCGCTCGCGCCGCGCGCAAGCCGTTCCTCCTGTACACCGTTCCCACCGGCCAGAACCCGACCGGCGCCACCCAGGGCACCGAGCGCCGCCGACAACTCTACGCAGTTGCGCAGAAGCACGACCTGGCGATCATCGAAGATGAGCCCTACTACTTCCTCCAGATGCAGCCCTACACCGGTCCCGGCCAGCCCCCCGCCCCCCTCCCCGCCAACCACAAAGAGTTCCTCAAGTCCATCATCCCCTCGCTGCTGAGCATGGATGTCGATGGCAGAGTCATCCGTCTCGACTCCTTCTCGAAGGTTCTCGCGCCCGGTTCACGCTGCGGATGGGTCGTTGCCCCCAAGCAGGTGTGCGAGCGTATACAGCGTCATGCCGAGGTATCCACCCAGCACCCCGCGGGTATCTCCCAGGTCATCCTCCACCGCCTCCTGGACGAGGAATGGGGCCACAGCGGCTACTTGGACTGGCTGATCAACCTCCGCGTTGAATACACTCAGCGCCGTGACGTACTGATGAAGGCATGCGACGAATACCTCCCCGGAGATATCTGCTCGTGGACTCCGCCGGTTGCGGGCATGTTCCACTGGATGCATCTGGACGTCTCCAAGCACCCTGATTTCGGGAAGAGGAGTGTCCTGAGCATCGAGGATGAGGTGTTCAAGACTGCTGTCGCCGGCGGCGTTTTGATCGCGCCCGGTAGCTACTTCTTGGCCGATACGGAGGCGGAATTGCAACACATTTTCTTCCGCACTACATTTGCGGCTGTTGCGGTAAGTTTCGCATGGTCTCGCTGCCCAAAGAGCATGGACACTGATGGTTTTTGCAGTCCGAGGCAATGGTCGAGGCGATCAAGCGATTCGGAGTTGCCATCAGACAGGTCTTCCGGATAGGGAGCTAAGAATGAGGTATCTACAGTACGTAGTGTGCAGATGGCTGCCTTCTTTGATTGTGTGGCTGGCTTTCTTGAGGCATTCCTAACTTGCTTGCTTTGCCTGTTTCTGGAGTTTGTATGTACGAGCTGGGTTGGGTCACTGTATTTTTTTTTAGAGCATCGGAATAATCTAGAATGCCTCAACGATTGGTAGTCGGCCATGTCTTGCTTTTGGCATCCAGCCCCAAGCCGACACAAGAGAAACGCCACAAGGGTTTTTGCTGCCACTCCCCCTACCCTTCCCTCTTCCCCCTGCCGTCTCCCCCTCCTCTGCCCGGCAAACAACGAACAAAACAAACATGCTGTATCATCCCCCATCCGTCGAAGCAGCTCAATTGATGAAGTTGATACAGAAAAAGTGCAACAGCACACTCCCGAAGACGAAATCCGCAAAGGCCCTGTGACATCCTCTGTCAGTTCTGCCGCCATCTTCCCGTCGTATCTATAGCCGTAGTGGTAGTGGTGGTAGTAGGGAATCTCGTACCGCTCCGGAGATACCTCAGCGAACTCCTCTTTGTTGACCGGGTTGGACTGGATCCGCAGTGAAGCTATGCCCCCGAGCAACATCAGCTATCCATCCATCCATCATTCCCCCCTCCACCAACGCCTCGCACACACACGGACCACACTCACCGGTCAAAACGAACTGTCCAACTGTCGCCGAGAATCCAGCCAGGAAGGCATTGAACGGCTGCGACCGATTCCGCCCAACCTTCATCAGCACACGCACATTCCGCTTTCCAACAATCCACCTAACCAACCACTGGACGGGGAGAGGGGGGGGGGGACGACATACGTAATTCCCGGCAACAACACAATACACGAACTGAAGCACGCCAGCGACGACGAGGAACGCGAGGAACGCATCGATCAGCTTCGTACGCGACGGCGTGGTGGTGCTGTACTGGTTCGCGAGCGCGCTCAGGATCGAGGTTGGGCTCTGCGACGATGACGACGAGATGGCGGTGGGCGAGGAGGAGGGCGGCTGCTGCTTACGGGCGGATGCACGGGGGGACATTGTTGTAAAAATAGGTTCTTTTTTTTTTCAGGAGGAGGAAGAGGAGGAGGGAAAGAAAAATGTTTGTCCGCGTCGATGTCGGTGACGGTGATAGCGGGTGCTGAGGATACGTTGCGTAATCCGGCCTATCTACCTACTCTAGGTAGTTAACTAGGGACACACGTATATAAGGCAGGTCGTACGGGGGTGCAGGGTTTGGCTTCGACATCCGGAGTTAATTATCTACCCGCGCCTCCCGTCACTACCGAACGACGCCATCACCATCTATTGCAACTCCACCAGACCCAAAAAAACGAAAACAATACTTAAACGATACGAAACAAACAATGGCACTACTCATGCCTCTCCTGTTTTACTTGGTACAGCTGCTGACAAAAAGAAAACTGTAGGCCGACCTCCCCGCACAGGTCCTCGGGGCCCTCTGTGCCATCGGCGGTATTATAGGCTACGTGTAACTTGCTTCCCCCCTCTCCCCGTCTACCGCTCCACTAACACCCCACACAGTCGCACTAGCTCCGTCCCCTCGATCGTAGCGGGTATGGGCGTGGGCGCGCTCTATACCTACGGCGGTATCCGCATCCGCAACGGACAGCCCTACGGAATCGAGACCGCGCTGCTGGCGTCGCTCGCGCTTGCCGGCAGCAGCTTCCCCCGCGCCGTCAAGACTGGGAAGCCGTTGCCTATCGGGTTGAGTGTTCTGGTGAGTTGATCGAGAGAGAGAGGGGGGGTGGGCGGGTGGGAGTTTGTTGCTGTTGAGGCTAATGCGACGGGGATACTAACCGCAGGCGACCTATGGGCTGTTTTACTACGGGATGAAGTACAAAAATGCGGCCAGGTTGTAAGGGAGTGGGTCCTGGTGAGATACAAGCCAGATGAGGTTGATATGTACGGGCGAGATCAAATCAATTGCATGTCAATTTGGCTCCCTTACTGTCGTGAATCACACCGATCCGTCTCCGCAACATCGTCTCGACCCTTCGTCCCTGACCTACTCGGCGTTAGGCACCCACAGTATCCCCTCCCCCAACCGGGAACCTCGCCTCTATTCCAGACCTATGTGACTCAATATCTCACACGACCCCGCCGCCCTCCTCCAGATGCCATATCACCGTTCGGGGCAACAGCCTGACTCTATCGCCGAAACCCTTCGGCTCGAGGATTGACAGACACAGCCTCTCATCCTCTGGCTGGAGGTCTCCCGGGAAACAACGAGGGATGTTGGTGGGTCCCCATGAAAGATCCGTCGAGCGCCAGCCCCCTCCAACAATGCATCGGTGGCGGTGCTTGGGATCTTAGCGCTCATGTACACCACCGAGCGCAGTTGCGGTCGATCGAGGGTGTACTCGCCGGAAGGCCGTCTCTCTCGGTTTGTCACCGCTGTTCCTTGCCTCCGTAAGGACTGGGTACACCGGGTGTGGTTCCTCCCAAGGCTCTTCGATCAAGGCCGACATCTCTCGGACTCGGACTCGTTCCTGATCGCGTCGGCCCTTTCAAGCCGATTGGGAGCTCCTTTTGTCTCAGCATAAGCGTGTCCGTGTTCCTCCCGGAGTACTGGGCAGGTTAGTTATCCGTCGCCGTTTTTTTGTTCTATTGGACAGTACTCCTTGTCGCGGGTTTGGACGTGCTCGTCGCTCCGGAGACTCCCCGATGCGATATCCTCGTCCTCCGGATTCAAGTCACCCTGACTACATACACCCACCATCGTATCTGGCGTGAGCGCGGACCCTAGGCTATGGCCTTCCGCTTTCAGACTCTGCCGGTCCAGGCACACCGACCCGCGATTGTGACCTCATTGTGGTTGGAAACCTCGTCAAAAAAAACAAAAAAAAAACAAAAAAACGTGGGCCCCCGACCCGATGTGGGAAGGCAGGGGATACCTCGGGCTGTGGGGTAAGCTACTGGGACGGGCCTCATCACCCCTGTCGGCGATTTTTATCTCTAGATACATACATAGATTATGTAGTTACCATAGATCTCCGCAGTGGCTGAGTGTGGCGTAACGGTTGTGCTAGCCATGGCGAATTATCTACCATCTCCAACTTATGTAGATATCCCCTAAGCCGCAAACTCACCACCTTTCGAGGCCACCACAGCTCGGCCATACGTAATCTCCTTATGGCATCTCGTTCAACACGCAAACAAACAACTCTATCTCGCGATTTTTCTTGTGGTGGCGTTGGCCCGCCTCCACTTCCGCTCTTCAGACCATCGGCGCTCCCCTAAGAAACAAGGTATTATCAGGGGCAATCGAAAGTGCGTTGAAATGCTACATAGCGGGTTGGAGAGAGATTTATGTTGGCCTTTGGGTTTTCACCTGTTGGGAGGTTCTCACAAGTGGAAACGGCCCGTGAGCAAAAGCTGGTTAGAATTTTCGGCTCGGCGCCTGTAGTTATGTAGTTTGAAGTTTTTCCGCTCGTTCAAACTGGTCTGCTTAGAATGGCCGAGTGAAATTTCATGATTGGCCTGGAAGTTTCCCGCAGCAGCTCTATTCTAGTTACGTGTGTGCGCCTCCGGTGTATTGAGCAATGCTCTCAAACTTGAAGGCAATACAAAAGGAAATGCGCACGTCAGGCGGCTACAGCGGATGACGGGCTCTACTGCAGCGAACTTGAACGCCGACGCGGGGGTGATCAGACAACACACGGCCGCCTACTCCACCTACCTGGGCGGCTCTTCCGAGAGAGAGAGTGCGTGTGGCCGAGCGCTCGTGGAGAAATCCAATCGCGTGTGTTTTTTGAGCTCTGGGCTATGCATTGTCGCGAGGTGCAAACATCGTAATTTGGAGCTCGCGTCTAAGACACGTCTTGAATCTATGCATGTCCGATCGACACCAGTAAGCGATCCGTGGAATCAGAAACCGTCACGACGTAATAGATGGAAGGCCTTTACATCTAGTATTATTATGTGAGGCGGTTTGTCATGGCGGGGTGTGGTGCAGACCCTGATCGGAAGAACGTTTTTCCGTCGGCTTAGATTGAAGTTTGCGTGATGCTTGGCAACATCGATGTGGGAAGCGACGTTAGTTTCCAACCTACACGACCTTACATACACAACTTTCCTCCTTAGCACGACAACCGTCCAAAGCGTCTATCCCTCACGGCAACCACTGTTTCCTTTATCCTCCCAACCCACACACATCCACCGGTCGCAGCCATGGGAAAAGCCAAGAAGACCCGAAAGTTCGCACAGGTCAAGCGTATGATCTCTTCGCGCGACGGCCGTCTGAAGCAGAACTTGGAGAAGCAGGCGGAGGCGGCAAAGAAGAAGGACGTGAGCGAGATAGTGCGCGAGATGTGGGTTTTCCACCCTCTCTCCTACTTCACCATCCACCGACATTTGGAGGGGGGAACGAATTGCTGATCCGGCCCTTAAAAAAAAAACTAGCCCTCAAGTGGCGTCCTCACTCTTCTTCCAATACAACGATGCATTGCGGCCGCCGTACTCGGTGCTGGTCGATACCAACTTCATCAACTTCTCGATCCAGAAGAAGCTGGAGCTGGTCAAGGCCATGATGGATTGTCTGTACGCCAAGGCGACGCCCGTGATCACCGACTGCGTCATGGCCGAGCTGGAAAAGCTGGGTCCCAGGTACCGGATCGCGCTCAGGATCGCGAGGGATCCCCGGCTCGAGCGGCTGAGGTGCGACCACAAGGGCACCTACGCGGACGACTGCATCGTCAACCGTGTGATGCAGAACAAAATCTACATCGTGGCGACGAACGATGTGGATCTGGTGAACTTTTCCTCCCCTGAGAAGAAGTTGAGAGGAGGGGTAAGATTAACGCGGGAGACAGAAACGGAGAATCCGGAAGATCCCTGGTGTGCCGATAATGAGCTGTGGCACCGGAAAGTGAATAATCCACCACGCCCCCCCAAAGGCGATCCACGTGGGATGGACGATGTCTGACTGACGGTGCCCGCGCGCCTGCAGATACGCGATCGAACGACTACCAGACGCTCCGGAAAAATGATGGGGTACATACGACGACGGTTGCGGTCTCGGTCTAACTACGTGTATGCACATGGACACCTGGGGAAAAAGTTGGAACACGGCGTTTTTGTCCTTTTTTCCGCTTTCGATACCAAGGACTGCTTGCTCCTCGATACTGTCCGGTAGTAAATAAGTACATAGTCAGGAACTTTCAATCAGAATAGTCAATGCGCGGTTCCGACAGAGTGATCATTCATGACTCGACGTCGACGGAGGGATTGCGTTTTGATCCCAAAGACTGGGAATCCGATTGGCCCCGGACGGACATGTTGACCGTGATGGCAGTTGTCTAAACAGGTCATTGCCATCTAGAAGCCAGAAGCCAGCGGTTCTGGTGATTCCCCATTCATTCGACCGGGCATTCCAACAATGGTCGTTTCATTTTTTATTATTATTTTGCAACCTCGTTGAATGAGCTGATATTGACCTTTTTTTTTCTCGCCCAAGCCGGGGGAGGCGATCGACATTCACTCAGACAGCCTTGGTGGGTAGATACGGAAATTCGATTCGCCACGACGAAGTCTTTGGGTGGATAGAGAATTGTTGGGATCGTCACTTGCTCGCAATTCCCGTCCCGCATAGGTACCACATACACATGACTTCCCGCAGCGCCCCTGAGATTTGTACAGTACAACCAACCGCTCAGCCGACCATCTCACAGGCGACAAATGTAATTTCCGGGGGCTGTCGTGGGGGGGCTGGGAGGTTTCTAGCCCGCTAGGGCGGAAGACAAACTGACTATCCAGACAGCGGAGACCAGACTCCCCTGGACTGGGGCCGACGGATCGGCTCTCCGAGACGCGCGACCACCTTGTCTCCAACCGGATGGAGAAAAAAACACCAGCGAATCGAGTGCTACATTATGTCCACACGTAAGATTGGACAGATTGTTACACTCTCCCCAACTATCTGGGGGCACGGCCCCCCGCCCGGAACCGACGTTCCCATGGCTCGCCTGACACTGCTGGGACAAAAAAGCTCCCCCCTCCCGGCTCTCAGGTGTCCGTACGTCGTCGTTGGTTCTCTTCGAGTTGCAACCGTCGAGCCGACGACTTGTTGGTATATATCTTTGCAACGGGATACATACATCCACGTGCCTACGCCCCCCCCCCCCGCGGCTGGTGCGGTGAACGGGTACTCTGCTGTGGTGTGTGCGGTCTGTGGGTGTTGGCGGACTGTGCGGGGAGCTGGGCTGGACTGGGTGCGCGGGCTACTTTTTTTTTCTCAAATGTACCGTGTGCGAGTGATGGCGTGTGCAGGTGGGGGGGAAAGCTCCCGTTTCACACGATTTTTTTTTTCCATTTCACGTCACGCCGAAAACCTGTCCTCTATCGGTCCGTATATCATATCATCTCACCCAGCCAGTCATCCATCCATCTCTAGCTTTGTATGTAGGTATATCGGCAGCCCGCCGTCTTAGTTACCGGTACTCCCGAACCCGCCGGCACCCCTGACGCTCTCCTCGAGCTCCTCGACGACGACGATGTCGGGCGTGTAGATCTGCGCGTTACATTAGCGCCATCCGCACAGCTATTTCCCGCGCTCCCCCACATCGGAGCGAAACCCACCCTCTCCAGTATCAACTGTGCGACGCGGTCGCCTGCCTTGACGTCAAAGTCGGCATCGGCATGGTTGAAGAGCAATATCTTGACCTGACCGCGGTACTGCATGCAACACCATCAGCCATTCATTCTCGCGGGACAAAGGGCGGGGGGGGGGGGGGGGGGGACACGTACGTCGGCATCGATTACGCCGGCGCCGGTGTCGATAAAGTTATTGCTGGCGAGGCCGCTGCGCGGCGCGATGCGGCCGTAGCAGCCGGCCGGCACGGCGATGGCGATGTCGGTGTCCACCAGGACCTTTCCGCGCGCGGGGACGGTCGTGTCGCGGGCGGCGTAAACGTCGTAGCCTGCGGCGAACTCGGACCCCCGCGTCGGCGCCCGCCCCGCTGGCGAGAGGAGCTTGATCTGCAGCGCTGGCAGGCCAGTGGGGTTAGTCGCCGGAGACGTCGTCGTAGACATCGTGCGTTGCTTCTTGGTGGACGGCGGGATAACGGCTGTGGCCGACGCGGGCGAGAGCAGGTGCTTGCTGTCCGTGGAGGAGACTTCCGTGCGGACCGGTGTGTTGGGGCGTTCGTCGGTGGTGGCAGTGGTGGTGGACATTTTTGCTTGTGGTGGGTCAAGTTGTAGTGTCAAACTAGCAGAAGGGAATCGCGTTTAGTACATGGGGCCCGGCGTGAAACGTGGATACGCGTTTAGACTCCATTCGCCCCCGTCGCGAGGAAACAATTCACCAGTCATCACTCGGCTTCCCAATCAAGGCAGCATCGTCAATTCCTTTTCATTCCCCTCCTTTAATCTATCTTACCGCTAAAGAAAACAAACAACCAATATCGCTCCACCCGACACCCACACACAGACCCAGGTATTCGCAGTCAAAATAACAGAAACGCATGATGGGATATCATGCCAAATCATTCAACAATCTCATCCGTTGCGTCGTCAAATGGAAAGAGCATGAAAACAATCGCTATATTCGCTTTTTTTTCGTGGTACACAAGATGTGATATTAAATGATGTTAAGTCGTGAAATTTTATACCGAAGAACGAGTAAGGCATCATGAAAGAGAATTTTGTTGCTAGTTGAATAGCACATGCAATTGATGGTGGTGGTGGTGAGTGGTTTATGCAGCGCGCTCCTTTGCGATGCCGTTGAGGACGCCTCCAGGGGGATCCTTGGGCGTGATGCGGAGACATTGAATACCGAGGTAGCCGCAGATCGAGTTGATAACGAGGAGCGCCCAGCGGAAGTAGACGACCACGGCGAAAACGAGGTAAGCACGGAGGTACCAAAGCTCGGCGGAAGCGGAAATGGCGGGCCTGGATTCCGAGGTCAGTGATCTAGCCAGTGGAGGGACAACAATCCGGAGACGTACATCCCGATGAACGGTAGATTCGCCAAGAAGGCACCACCCATGAGCGGGGCCAGAAGGATGGTCCAGTACGGGAAAGGCTGCTTCGTCAAGTGGGCCAGAATGATTTTTGTGGTCACGCGTCCAAAGACGAAAGACAGAGTAAGACAGAACAGGACGAGGCGGTTGTCGGTGAGCAGCGAAGTGTACGGCGAACCAAGCCACAGCCAGCAAGACCCAGAGAAAATGATGATGGGTGTCCACTCCAGGAAGACAGGCAGCACTGGCAGGTTCTGCTTCTTGCGGGCCTGCGCAACATTGTACACGCAGGACGGCAGATGCGCAATCATGAATGCACTGACAAGAATGGGCACCCAGAGATCGCGGAAGCTGTACTCGCCGAGGAGCGAGTGATCACCAATGGTGTCCTTGAGCTTCATGTTCCAGATCTCGGGACCGCAAGCTCCGGAGATTACCATAAGCGTGCAGGCAATTATGAGGCCCTCTGGGGGTATAGTCAGATACGGGTTCTACAAAGATCGCATACGAGCATACCGGTAGGTCCGTTGAAGTATCCGAGGTAGAGAACGTGTGTGTGGTACGTCTCCCAGGTCGAGAAGAACATAGGTAAGCACGGGATCAACGCCGTGAGGACACCCGCGGGGCTAGTTCCCAATCCCATACTGGCAGTCTCCAGCAGACTTGCAAGGGTGCAATTCAACGAATCGATGCCGTGGCTATCATCCTGTCAGCATCACCGCGCGCACGCTATCAGGAATGTAAACACCGACTCGAAAAGCTCGCCCAGCGGCGAGCTCGAACCCGTGCGTCTAGCCTGCTTTCCATCGATATTGTCCATAGTCGAGTACGCCCACAATCCGAATGCGAACGAATAGTAGAGCCAGGGCGGACCCGGGCCCACCAGGTCCGGCATCATGACCTCCAGGCAGATGACGTTGAACAGGATGAAGCCGAAGCCGACGAGGGTTACGGCGTTGGGTGCTAACCATCGCGGCAGCAGCTCGACCATGAAATTCCACTGCGGGCATATTCGTAAGTAATCTACTCGACGAAGGGTTGCATTGGACCGGGACTCCACGAACGTAGTGCCGCAAGATGTGATTCGAGATCAGCGACTTGTCGACGGACTGGTAGCGGTAGGACTTGAGGTGGGCCAATTGGTCCTCGGCCAGGAACTCGCCCTTTTTGCCATCATCTAAGTATCCTCCAGACGATCGTGTTAGTTCCGGGCTTCACCCGCAACATCCACCCCATGATGGTCGTGTTCATGACGAAAAGGGGGCATTGGCACGTGAAGACATACCGCGTATGCTCTTGGGAGGCGGCACCGTCCGCGTATCCACCCAGGTGGGATGTGAAGAGGTGGTTGACATTATAACACGAAGCTGGAGTACTTGAGCGGGATAATGGACGATCGCGGGATTATGGTTGTTGGTGTCGAGAAAAAAAAAATGAGCGGAAATGTCGCGGCCGGGAAAGCACAGGGGAGCAAACCCACGTCTAGCCTTGCTACGGAACGAGTTCACTCCTGGACCTCGGATCTGCTGCCTGCAGGGACCATGCAGTTCGCCGCATACGCAACGCCGCTAGATACTCACTCACCATAGCGCCACGGCAATGCGGACATCGGCCGGCTGGATGAGCAGGATTCAGAGGCAAGGGAGCGAAGGAAGGAGGGTAAACGAGTCGATTCTCGTTAATGCCATCCGCAAACGAGTGGACGCAAACCCAGTGATTTCCAGTGGAGGTAGATGAGGAGATGCAATGAGCAGTGAACATCGCAGATTCCGTTGATCGGTTGTGGCAATCAATGTTGCACAATCTCACGGTCCAATTAAATCGTGCAGAATATCAATCCATCAAAATTCACTGACATCGGGAAAACAAAGTTCAGGCGCACAAGTGATGGATAAACTATACCACCTACGAGCCAACGGGAGCCTTCCTCTTTCCCGTGAGCTCCACCACCTCTGGCTTTCCAGTCCCCAGCTCGACCAGATGCACAGCATTTCCAATCTTGACCTTTATGCCCAACACTTCCATCTGCAGCCTGCCATGTTCCCCGTCGCCACGCTCGGGAACGATCTTGCCGTCTTTCATTCCGTGCGCAACCAGCTCGTCCGTAATTTTGCGCTTGATCTCAGCGCTGGGCTCCGTCAAGCTCCACGCCAGCGAAACATGGAATCCATCTGTCGAGTTGCCGGTGGGACCATACAGGCCTGGCTGGTTGAAGACGGCGAAAGTGCGATTGGTGAGCTCCAGCAGTCGCGCGAGCTATATATCCCGTCCGTCAGTCCTTGTTTTCGGGCGGAGGTGAGACGTGTCAGTTTGTACCTCGCTCTTCGGTCCCGCGGCTGCCTTGAGTACCAAGAACCAGCGGGTGCAGTCCTGATTGCCCACCCACTCGAATCCGTCAAAGACCACTGGAAACCTTCCTCCCTCCATCAGCATCCATTGATATTGCTCCGCCAGTTCGAGGGGAAGAAACAACTCACGGCTTGACCCTCGCTTTGTGATACCTCTCCGTCAAGGTCTCCAGAAACCCCTCCCTCTGCTCGGTCCTCAGAACGTTCGGCCGGCTCAGGCTCAGATGCAGCGGGAGCTCGCTTCCGAGCTCACTGACGAGGTGGCTCTCCAGCCGCCACTCACCACCGTCGCCCGCCCCCTTCGCCAGAGCGTACAGTTTGTCCAGAGCATCGAATTCTATTCTCGTCAAATGCCCTCCAGATGTCACCGTCAGCTTTTGTCTCCCTGCCTCTCTGCGCACGTGACACACATACACTCGATAAACACATGTGTGGGCCAGTTTCCCTGCACATGCGGGATGGCACGCTTGCGCCCGCCGTGAAGGGAGGGATCGTCGTCCTTTGCCATGCGGGGCGGTACCGCGTAGAGGTTGTGGAAGCGCGAGGGCAGCGGCGGGAGCCCGCTATCGCTGGTCTTGCGGAGTTTTGTGGGCGGCTCGACTTCGACGTCACTGGAGTCCGAGTCGGAGTACTCGACTAGACGTTGTTTGGCAGCCATCTTATCGCTGTGTTATCGCTGTGGCAAGGTTGGAAGGTGGAGGTGCGCCGTGGTAGTGTGGTGATGGTGGTGGTGATGGTGGTGATGTATGGTTGTGTGGCTGTTTGCTTTGTCGCGGCTTGGGGCCGCTGGCTGGCGACGGAGGTGGAGCCGACGCTGCATTGGTCTCGTCACATCTCAGGAATGACAACTGCTTCCCTAGCCCTAAGCAGATGATCTGCGTCGATATGCACAAAGTTCATTCGCTCTTCACCGGACATTCACTTCGGGCCTCACAGCTTTATCAAGAACCCTTCCGGAAGAAGGACTGTGAATGTTTCTGCCCCTGGTTCCTGGTTCCTGTTCCTGGCTTCCGCTCCCAAGTTCGTACCCTGACAAATCATCCAGATGCATCACCAATCAGGATTTGAATTCCGAATGTGCCAAGCTCTCCGATCCGCCTTCCAGCGCTCATGCCGGCAACCATCTACATACCTATGTACTTACGTACTCCAGTGCGAAGTCTGAGACCTCACCCTATTTTTACCCGACGCTTTTCCGTTTCCCACCCCCAAGCCCCTCTGATCACCAGCCAAGGCGGTCCGGTCAGCCGGAGCTATTCCGGCGCGGTGGTGACGTGGAGTCTGATAGATTAGCGTGGTGTGGGGTTGTACATACATATGTAGGCGGCGTACTGTGGTTCCGACCCCTCTGCCAGGACTGGACCTCTGCGTGGCGAACGATCCCCCAGCAGCTCCCTGCTTTCGACGGATGGGATGTCATCCGTACCGTACTATGAGGCAGGTCCCGGGAACAACAGCCACCACCTCCACCCCCACCACTCCTCCTCCACAGGAGACAACCACAGCTCGTATTGTAATCCTGTCCGCGCCATCCCAAGCAACTCAGCACAGCCAGCACAGCCGTACCGGCAGTTTAAATACCCACATGCATCCCACAATGATCCACATCTTCCCCCCTCGTTCCCACGCTACCTACGCAATATACGCAGCCATCAGGATCGCTACGGTATTCGATCGGTATATCGAATAACCCCCACATATCACATACCACAGAGAGGGTGTCTACCCATAGAATGTCCTCGTCCACAAGTTCAACATCATCCGGGTCACGGGTACTCACTCGCCCCCTCCCCCATCCTCAGGCAGCCACAGCTAACCGGCACAACCAGAACCCATTCCTGACCGCCAACGAAAACACACCCAACCGAGCGTGCTCGCAGCGGGTGCCGCGCTCCTCCCGCCCCTCGGCGGGGCCGCGCCGACACTCCTCGCCGCAGCGGCACCGACGCAAAATCTCGCGGATCCCAGGACCGGATCCAATCGACCAGCTGGGCGCCATCGGCGGCGCCTACCACCACGACGGACCGTTCGAGGCGACGCTGTTCGCCCGCCAGCAGGTGCGGCACGCGCCCATCGCCGCGGTGAAGCACACCAACGCGGCGGCGCTCGCGGCCACGCCCAAGGCGAGCATCCAGGACTCGCTCGAAGGCCACTACCCGCTCCAGGGGACGGCCATGTTCCGTCCCGGCGAGGGCGGCGTCGGCATGTACGAAGAGTACGACGTCAACGTTAGAGACGGAAAGTGGGGAAGGTGGGATCATATGGTTCGTCCTCAACCCGTTGCGTCGTGGGATCGTTGCACTAATACTCGGGTAGTATTATAGGGATGAAGACCGCCGTGCCAAGGGAGAGCCCGGATACACCATCGGCGAATTCGAGAAGCAGCAGAAGGCCGCACGACGAGCTCGCTCCGGCCCACGGCCCGACGAGTTCGAGATGCGACGGTCCGCCAATGACCCGCACGCGATGGACGATAGGAGCAATGCGCGCGTGCACGATGTGGGCTATGATAGGGATTACTGCGGCTCCAAATCGGCGTCGAAGATGGATGGGTTGAAGAAACGGGTCAAGGCTGCGCTGGGCACGCGGGCGTAGAAGGTGTTCTGTTTCCTCATGCATTTTGTATTTGTATTTGTTTCTGGAGCGATTTTGGGATGAATTAGGGGGGGGGGGGGTGGTTTGGTGAGGTGGGGCTAGGAAAGTGAATGTACGATACCGTGTTATTTTTAACCATATTTAGACGGATCGACCGATGAGTGGAGCTGATAGGGAATGGAATCTACGATTTACACACATCTACTTGACATAACCCGCTCTCTATACTCCATGTGCTATTCTCTACTCAGTCGTCTTCTCGCCGTCGACCGCCTCCCCTTCCCCCTCCTCCGGCGGCAGCAACTCGATATCACCGTTGTCGAGCATCCGTGCCCTTTTCAGCACCTCACCCCTCCCCGCCTCTTGCAGGATATCTTCCAGCGTCTTCTCCTTCTCGCCAAAGATCTATCCGCGCATCATGAGCCATTTCCCGTCTCCTAATTCCCAACCTCCCCCTTCCACCACTACTCACCTTGAGATGATCGGTGATGACGTGACGATTCCTGCATCCGGGACACCGCACGAGCACCGAGCCCCGATGGTAGGCCTGCTGGGATATCGAGTGCGTGCTCCTGGTGCGGCATGGCCGGCACGTGAAGGTTAATTGGTAGGTTGGTTGTGGTTGTGGTTGCGGTGGTGGCGCATCGACGGGGTTTTCTGCGGATGTCGACGGCTCGGGGGTGGCAGCGGGGGCCGGGACGGCGGTGCTGCTCCAGCGTGGGAGAAGGGCGATCGCTCGTGGTGGCGGCGCTAAGATGGGCGGCATGAACGGCCGGCCGCCGGAGGCGATGAGGGTGCGCTGGAGGACACGAGGAAGTACGAGACAGAGGGACATTGGGTTGTGGGTGAGGTTGGAGTGAGGATGCAGGTTCGTATCTACAAGACGTCATTGGGGCGCCTTTACGGCAAGGGGCTTGGCGGGAAGGGAGCTCGGAGAAGGTGGTAGATAAGTATGTATGTAGAATCATTAGATTTGAAGGGAAAAAGAGAAAATCCGATTGTGCAATACGAAAAGATAAAGGACGCAGTTAGAAAAAAAAATGAAAAAAAAATGCACTGTCTAACATGTACTGTCTCCCCAAATTAACGCCTTATTCAGCGAAAAATTTGAGAACGAAACAAAAAACTCCTTTCCTACGTGCCCAGAAAATGGAACGAAAAGAACAGGACACGTCGGCCACCACAGGCGCTCTCTATGCTCTGCTTCGGCGGTATCCGTAGCGTTTTTGTCTCGTAGTGGAATCAGTGGAGGAGGACAATCCGGAGGACCCGGACGATGCGGAAGACGAAGAAGAGCTGCTCTTGACTCTTTTCGGCCTAGGCGTGACGCTGGGGGAGGAAGGAGAGCCGATAGCTAAGACGGGCCTTCCCGGAGCAACACGGTGCCGACGTTTCTTCCCTGTGGGAGGGAGTGGGGGAGCGACAGAGCTCGGAGTATGCGGTATAGAGGTTTGCGAGGATTTCGTGGGGGTCTCCAGCTCTTGTGGGGGCATGAAAGCATCGTCTGCATCGTAGGGCTTGACGGCGGAGGAAGCATTCGGTGTGGAGAGTATACCGATAGTGGCTCGGCGGGTGCGAGGTCTGTTGCGGCGGCGAACCGGGGTTTCCTCCGGTCTAGCCGGGGGTTTTGACAGCAGTCGTGGACGGGATCCGAAAGACATCCCGCGACTAAGTCGGTATCCGAGCTTGACGTCCAGGACGTCTCCAACGCGAGGTGTCGTGTGAGGGACCAACTCATGGCCCCTGGATGCCCGCTTCAAACAGCTCGGGCAGTACCCGGGCGTCTTAGGCATGATGTAGTCAAGCTTTTTCAGGTTCGCCTTCGCATTCTCTCTGCAGGTGCTTGCGTCCTCACAGGTCTCAAGGGGAGGTGCCAGTCCGCGGTGGCAGCACAGATCGTAGATGCATGCTTTCAACTCACACATGGCGGCGTTTGTGTAGCAGTCGCAGGACGAGCGGAGAGCTGTATGCTGTATGAGAGGAGGAGTATCAGTGGTGAAGGAGGATTCGGTTCGTGTTCGTTGTACTGGTGACCAGGGGACTCTTTGCGCATGGCTTCTGGTGCATCTGGACGGAGCAGTGCGCCTTCGGATTCAGGCGGCGAGGTTCTGTAGTTCTGGTCTTGTGGGTAGGAACCAGCTGTCTGTTATTGTGATGAATGAGAGTAGAACATGGTTGATTCGGTGTAGGTTGAAGGGGAGGAGGGGAAAGGAGGAGAGAGGTGAGGTGTGAAGAAGAGGGAGAACGGTTGGGACCGTTCGCGTATTGTTATTGTTTATGGTTGCCATGGCAATGGACGATAAAGGAAGATGAGATGACGGCACAACTTATGTCCGAACAGGTGACAACTCACACTGCACGGGTCTCAATCCACGTTTCTATTTCCAAACGCACAATCAAACCGCTCATATTGTGGAGGGGGATAAAAGAGCACTCTGCAGCTTTTTTGTTTAATCATACTCGCATACAGCCTATCTAGACTATGGCGGCAAAAGCACTCTGCAGCGTGGCAATATATACTTTGTTATTCCAACTTCCCTCCCCCGATAAAGTGGAACTATTATTTGATCGGCAATGGATCCTTTATATGGAGCGCGCGGTCTAGCAAGTGACGATTTTTGCAAGTAATAGCATGAATTCATGGTGAGCCGATCGAGGAGGTCTTCAAAGTTGGCTGGGAATCCGGTTAAATAGCAATCGTTCTTATTGGTCCGAAAATCTCCAGCTCGCGCTAAATCTTTCACTCTAGCCAGCTCACGAAAAGGCGACCTCGAAAACCTTCCCCCGTGATAGATAGGTAGGTAACGATTCTCGTCATGTGGTAGGGATAGGTGTTAACTTGCTTAAAAATCACATCACCCAGCCCTGCTTCTACATAGCCTGGACACGAAGGCACCCAGGGCCGCCCCCAAAACTGGACACTCCTCTTGGCTGCTCAACGCGGCCCATTTTCCAGCCAGCCCGGTCACCCAGCCCACTTTGAGGACCTCTGTCTGGAGGTGGAGGGAGACTTGGGTGTTGAGTTTTTATGTGCATTGACAACAGATACATATGTTTGGAGTCAACCTGATCTATGTATTGACTAATCTCGGCTCCATAGTCTAATTTAGTGCAACTGTGGCACGTCGGTCAAAGGCCAGCCAATCAACCAACCAGCCACCCCACCTCTAAAGTCGACAACACACCGGCGGACATTTCGAAGAGCAAGATCGCGCGGCCACAAGCAGCGAACAAGAACTATCAAAAATTATGTCAATCGGATAAAAATTGGTGGAGCTATTGAAGGAAACCTTCGTCTCAGAGGCCTGTTTTAGGGGTTTCGCCTCGCGGTGCTCCATCAGCACTGTATCTTTGCATAAGTTGACACCCTGGATTCAATCGCCATCTTTGTTTACTGCGCAATGCCAGCTCGGCTGTTAAACGGAGGAAATATATCTAGACTTTCGCCGAGTGCAGAAAAAGCGCACACGCACATACTTAGGGCCTGTTTGGATACGCTCAGTTTTAGCGAAAGCTGTCAGTTTTTCGAAAAACTGAGCAAATAAAACTGTAACCCTGTTTGGATAGCACAAAAACTGAGAAAAAAACTGAAACTGTGCGGCTCCGGCGATGAAACGGGAACTGACCTCTGGAGGTCAGTTTCTTCACCGCCACTCAGTACCGCATTTTAACTTTAACCATGGACTCCCCTTCCGACGATGAAAATGTCACCAACCACGACGATATATTCTCCCCTCAGCTGATGAGACACATTGCACAGCTGGCCGGCGAAGCAGTATACCACGCGTTCCAAAAAAATTCCGATGCGTACCTCTACTCTTTCCCGGAAGACAATATGTCCAAGAGGTCCTTGCCTGCGAAAACCCCTGCCGCGTACAAGAGATAATGCGAATGCCGAAGGACACATTCTTTGCCCTGTGTACCCTTCTACGAGCCGAAGGTCTTCTTGCGGACACCAGGAACGTAGCAGTGGAGGAACAGGTGGCGATGTTCATGGCAGTTGTGGGAAAGCGCGGCACGAACCGCAGTGTTCAAGAGACCTTTCACCGCCATATCCATGCAGTACTCGCTGCACTGCTCGACCTATTCCACAATACCGTCCGACTACCATCTCCATGTACACCTCGATTCGTCGCTCGAAATCCCAAATTCTTTCCGTTTTTCAAGGA
>Ga0307516_10001470_pt1 | contig 32516 bp, 29 predicted proteins | sample 19_EM_MG_FD_203310 | JGI IMG/M metagenome (GOLD analysis project Ga0307516, IMG submission 203310) | Populus trichocarpa ectomycorrhiza microbial communities from riparian zone in the Pacific Northwest, United States - 19_EM | ecosystem: Host-associated > Plants > Roots > Unclassified | place...
AAAGCCTGAAAGCTACCAGGCCGGACTCGAATTATGCGCCGGCCTCCTCTGGATCCGACACCTCGGATCACAGCCTTGATCACAACTCCACACAGGCCCTAGGTCGGGTAGGGCAGCCGGGAGGGGTGGATCGAGGCAGCTGATCGGTGCGGCCTGGTGCGGAGGCGCCGCGGAGGCGTTTGGTCCGGCCGGGCTGCGGGCTGCGGCGGTAGGTGACTGGGCCGGCTCGGGCCGTTGTGGAAGGGCCTCGTTCGGCACAGAGTGCCTTGTCGTCTTGCGGCGAGGTGTCTCCACCCCTGGGTGGAGATCGCCGGCGTGGAGGATCCACCCATGATCCACCCCGGCTCCGATTTGCCGACGTGCGGATTTCCGTAGCGTCGAAGGCGTCGGCAGCGATCGCTGTCGGCACACCCTTCCTCGCTACGGAGGCTCCGATGCCCGGGCTCGTCAACGCGTTGGTGATCGTGGCCGTGGTCGTCCTCGTGGTCGTCCGACAGTTCCGCCCGACCCGGATCGACACCGAGAAGCGGTGGTGGCTCGTGCCCGTGGTCCTGGCCGTCGTCGCGCTCCGCGAGCCGCACATAGTGGACGCCCATCACCAGACGGCGTCGGTGGTCCTGCACGCCGCCGAACTGCTTACCGGCCTCGCCACCGGAGCCGGCTGGGCCTGGACGACCCGGATATGGGTGGAGCCGGACGGCGCGGTGTGGAGCAGGAGCACCAAGGCGAGCGGTGGCGTCTGGGCCTTCGGCATCGGGCTGCGCGTCGGCTTCTTCGCACTCGGCGCGGCACTCGGGCTTCACCAGGACTCGTCCGCGCTGCTGCTCGCCCTGGCGGCCACGCTCCTCGTACGTTCTGGGATTCTCGCCTTGCGAGCCCAGTCCCTGTGCCCGGCTGTCGCGGCGGGCCCGGCGTACGGTGACGGCATGTCCCGGCCCACGTGGAAGGAACGTGTGTGACCGAGAACGCCTGGACACGTTGGCCCTCCAGGGAAGCGCTCGGGCTCGTGGGGTCCTCCGGTGCCCGTCGGCTGCTCCGCTGGGTCGTGCGCGTTCTGGTACTCGGCATGCTGCTCTGGGGTGTCTTCACGGGCAGCCACGTGCGGGGCTGGGGTGCGATCGGAGCCGCAGCGGGTGTCCTGCTGGCCGCGTTTCTCGCCTGGGCCCTCTACCGCACCACCCTCGCCCATCGACTCCTGCCCTCGCTGGCAAGCCTGACCGTACTGCTGGGACTCGCGGTCGCCGCCCAGACCGTGGGCTTCAGGGTCCCGGCCCTCGTCATCTGGTGCGGGTGCGCGATCACGGCTCTGAAGTGGCTGCCGGTCGCCGCCGCGGCGCCGGTGGCGACCGTCTCCCTCGCGTCGTACGCGGCTGTGAACGACGACGCCTGGCTCACCACAGCGGTGCCGACGGCCGGACTAGCCCTCGCCGGTTACGTGCTGCGGCTGGACGCCGAGGCACGTGGCAATGCCCAGCGGCTGCTCGCTCAGGAGCGGGCAGCGCGGGCGGCCGAGGCGGACTCGGCGGCGCTGGCGGAGCGAGCCCGCATCGCACGAGAGATCCACGACGTGCTGGCGCACAGCCTCTCGGCGCAACTTGTGCACCTGGAGGCGGCTCGGCTGCTGATCGAGCGGGGCGCAGACCGGGAGCAGATTCTCGAACGAGTGGTGGCGGCGAGGGGAATGGCCCGGGACGGTCTCGCCGAGACCCGGCAGTCGCTGTCGGCCCTGCGCGGCGAGCTGACGCCGCTGGAGGACTTCCTGGCCCACTTGGTCAGTACGACCTACAGCGCGGAGGCCACCATTACGGGTGAGCACAGACCCTTGCCTGCGGAGGCTTCCCAAGCCGTACGCAGGGTCGCCCAGGAGGCGCTGACCAACGTCCGCAAGCATGCCCCGGGGGCCAAGGTACGGGTGCGGCTGGAGTACGGCGAGCACCAAGTGACGCTGGTCGTACGGGCCTCGGGTGGGCCGCCGGGCGCCCTCGCGGGAGCGGGCGCCGGGTACGGTCTTCTGGGCATGCGGGAGCGCGCCGAGCTGCTGGGCGGTTCGCTTGAGGCCGGACCGGACGAGGAGGGGTTCGTGGTGTCGCTGAAGGTGCCCGTATGACGCAAGAGGGACAGCAGCCGGCGCGGGTGGTGGTCGTCGACGACCAGACTGTGGTGCGTGAGGGGATCGTGATGCTGCTGGGCCTGCTCCCCGGCATCGAGGTCGTCGGATCAGCGGGGGACGGCAACGAGGCGGTGCGACTCGTCGACGAACTTGCCCCGGACGTGGTGCTGATGGACCTGCGCATGCCCCGCTGCGACGGGGTGGAGGCGACCAGGCGCATCCGGGCGGAGCATCCAGGGACGCAGGTCGTGGTCCTCACGACCTATGCGGACGACGAGTCGCTGTTCCCTGCGCTGAGGGCGGGGGCGCGGGGCTATCTCACCAAGGACGCGGGAGGTGACGAGATCGTGCGGGCCGTGCGGAGTGTGCTGTCCGGGGACGCGGGACTGTCGCCGAGCATTCAACGGCGTCTGCTGGAACGCCTGTCGGCTCCCGAGCCGCAACCTGTGACGCCCGCCGAGACGCCGGACGGACTCACCACGCGCGAGACGGAAGTGCTGATGCTGATCGCCGAGGGCCTCAGCAACCAGGAAATCGCGCACAACCTGCACGTCTCCACGGCGACCGTGAAAACCCACATCAACAACCTCTTCGCCAAGACAGGGCTCAAGGACCGAGCGCAGGCCGTGCGTTACGCATACGCGAAGGGCCTGGCGCCTCCGTCGGCGGGTTGAGTCACCTGATGGGGTGAAGAGCGTGGAGAAGAAGAGTCGGGGATCTTCCTGTTCTGTCCATCCTTGGGCATGCAGTCAAGCAACGGTCGCCCCCGCGGAGTCGGCAGTGGTGCCGAGAGTTCGGTCGACCACCATGATGTCCATGATCCGGCTTCCACGGAGGCGGCCGGAGGCGTGAGGTACGACGACCCCTGGTACGACGCCCTCGCATCAGGCTGGGGCGAGTCGGCCGGCGCCGGGGTGCCTGTGCCTGCGGACTCGTCGGGACGTCGGGAGTACGAGGCCCCGGTCGCCGCCGCGGCCGATGTGTACCTGGAGGTCCAGCGCAGTGAGGCCTTCCAGGAGGTGCGCAGCCGGTACCGGAGGTTCGTGGCACCGGCGGCGGCGGGGTTCTTCGTCTGGTACCTGGCCTACGTGGTGACCGCCACAACCGCACCGGGACTGATGGCACGGCCCGTGGCGGGTGCCGTGAACGTGGCGATGGTGGCGGGGCTCGGGCAGTTCCTCACGACCTTCCTGCTCACCTGGGCGTATGCCCGGCATGCGAGGCTGCGCCGGGACCGGGCCGCGCTGGAACTGCGTTGGGACACCCAGGAACTGACACGCGGCCTGCGGGGAGGTTCGTCGTGACGAGAGACCATCAGACGCTGGCGTTGCTGCTGTTCAGCGCGTTCGTCGCGGTCACTCTGGGGATCACGACGTGGGTGAGCAGGCATCGGCAGGGTTCGGCGGAGGAGTTCTACGCGGGCGGCCGTCTCTTCTCCCCGATGGAGAATGGTTTTGCCATCGCGGGCGACTACATGTCGGCCGCGTCCTTCCTCGGGATCTCCGGACTGATCGCCCTCTTCGGGTACGACGGGCTGCTGTACTCGGTGGGGTTCCTCGTGGCCTGGCTCGTGGTGCTGTTCCTGGTCGCCGAACTGGTCCGTAACTGCGGGCGATTCACGCTCGCCGACGTGGTCGTGTCACGGATGAGCGAGCGGCCAGTGCGGATCGCGGCGGGAACTTCCTCGGTCACCGTGTCCGTTCTGTATCTGGTGGCGCAGATGGTGGGCGCGGGCAGTCTGGTCGGGCTGCTGCTCGGAGGGAGCAGCGGAGCCGCGCAGTCCTGGACGGTCATCGGAGTCGGCGCGCTCATGGTGATCTATGTGTCGTTCGGAGGGATGCGGGCCACCACCTGGATCCAGATCGTCAAGGCGGTGCTGCTGCTCGGTGGCACCGTCACTCTGACCGCTCTGGTCCTGGTGCGGTTCCGCGGCGACTTCGACCAGTTGCTGCTCACGGCGGCGGAGCGCAGTGGTCACGGCAAGGCGTTCCTGGCGCCCGGCCTGAGGTACGGCGAGGACTGGACGGCTCGCTTCGACTTCATCAGCCTGGGCCTCGCGTTGGTGCTGGGCACGGCCGGGCTGCCGCACATCCTGTCCCGCTTCTACACCGTGCCCACCGCGCGGGCCGCACGGCGTTCCGTCGTCTGGTCGATCGGGCTCATCGGCGGCTTCTATCTGATGACGATCGTCCTCGGTTTCGGCGCGGCGGCGATCGTGGGGCCGGACGCCGTACGTGGATCGAACGCCGCCGGGAACACGGCCGTTCCGCTTCTCGCCCTTGATCTGGGCGGCGGGGCGGACTCGACGGGAGGAACGGTTTTCTTTGCGATCGTCGCCGCGATCGCCTTCGCCACGATTCTCGCCGTCGTCGCCGGGATCACGCTGGCCTCTTCGGCGTCCGTGGCCCACGACCTGTACGCGTCGCTACGCCGTCGCCACGCCAAGCCGCGCAGTGAGGTGACCGTGGCACGGACCGCCGCGGTCGGTGTCGGAGTGGTCGCGATCGCCCTCGGCCTGTTGGCGCGGGATCTCAACGTCGCGTTCCTGGTGGGCCTAGCCTTCGCGGTCGCCGCGTCCGCCAACCTGCCGGTGCTGCTCTACTCGCTGTTCTGGCGCGGTTTCACCACGCGCGGTGCCGTCTGGTCCGTCTACGGCGGGCTGATCCCGGCGTTGGCCCTCGTGGTGCTGTCACCAGTGGTGTCCGGCAGCCCGGAGTCGTTGTTCCCTGGCGTCGACTTCCAGTACTTCCCGCTGCAGAACCCCGGACTCGTCTCGATCCCGCTGGGCTTCCTCGCCGGCTGGCTGGGTACGGTCACCTCGGCGGAACTGCCCGACGAGGCCAAGCACGCGGAGACCGAGGTGCGGTCGCTGACGGGGGCGGGGGCCGTCTAGGAGGCGGCGCCTTGAGCGCCGTACGAGAACTGACCGTGGGGGCCGGCGCCGCGGATCGGGATGTGCCTCAGGCGCGGGTCGCCCATACGTAACGGTGTTCCGGGCGGCCGGCGTCGCCGTACTTGAGGGTGAGTCTGGCCCGCCCCGTGCGCTCCAGGAGCTTCAGATAGCGCTGGGCGGTCTGGCGGCTCACCCCTGTGCGCTCGGCGATCTCCTGGGCCGACAGAGGGCCTTCGGCGTTCATCAGGGACTGCCGTACGAGCTCCGCGGTGGTGGGGGAGTGGCCTTTGGGCAGTCCGGGCTCGGACGGTGTCGACAGGGCGCCGAAGATGCGGTCCACCTCCGCCTGTTCCGCCTCGCCACCGCCGTCCAGGGTGCGCCTCAGCTGCGCGTACGCCTCCAGCTTGGCGCGCAGCCCCGCGAAGGCGAACGGCTTGACCAGATACTGCAGGGCGCCCTGCCGCATGGCCGCCTGTACGGTCGTCACGTCCCGGGCCGCAGTCACCATGATCACGTCGGTCTGATGCCCGCGCCGACGCATCTCCTGGACGACCGCCAGCCCCGTCTCGTCCGGCAGGTAGTGGTCCATGAGAACCAGGTCCAGACGGGTCGGCCCGTCCAGCTGACTCAGCGCCTCCGCCGCGTTGTGCGCCACACCGGCCACATGGAAGCCCGGGACCTTCTCCACGTAGGCGGCGTTGACCCGCGCCACCCGGGTGTCATCGTCCACCACCAGGACCTCGATCATCACGACTCCTCCGCGGGGGCGGACTGCGGGGCGGACCGCGGTGTGGACTGCTGCGGTGTGGCCGGCGTGCTGAGCGCCGGTTCCCGGTCCGGCACCGCCAGTGCCTCGGGCAGGACGACGGTGAACTCCGCGCCCCCCTCTTCCGTCTCACCGACGGTAGCGCTGCCGCCTTGCCGTTCGGCCAGCCTGCGCACCAGGGACAGCCCGATTCCGCGCTTGCGATGAGCCGGAGGCGTCTTCGTGGACCAGCCGTCCATGAAGATCAACTCACGCTGTTCGGCCGGGATTCCGGGCCCCGTGTCACGGACCCGGAGGATGACGGTACGTCCCTCCGCCCGCAGTTCGACCTCCACGCGCGCGCGGAGCGTGCCCGCGACGGCGTCCAGCGCGTTGTCCACCAGGTTGCCGACCACCGTGACCAGCCCGCGGGGGTCGACCAGCCGGTCCGGCAGCCGGGTGTGGTCCGAGACCCACAGGGCGACTCCCCGCTCGGCCGCCACAGTCGCCTTACCGACCAACAGCGCGGCCAGCAGCGGATCATGGATCTTCTCGGTCACCTGTTCGGCGGTGACGCGGTGGTCACCGACGACCTCATCGACGAACTCCACGGCGTCCTCGTACATCTCCAGTTCCAGCAGCCCGAGCAGCGTGTGCATGCGGTTGGCGTGCTCGTGGTCCTGGGCGCGCAGGGCGTCGATCAGGCCGCGCGTGGAGTCGAGTTCCCGGCCGAGCTGCTCCAGCTCGGTGCGGTCGCGCAGAGTGGCCACGGCGCCACCGTCGTCGGTGGGCATGCGGTTGGCGACCAGCACCCGCTGACCGCGGACGGTGAGCAGGTCGGTGCCCGTCACCCGGCCCGCCAGCACATCGGCCGTACGGCCCTCGCCGAGCGCTTCGTCGGGGGAGCGGCCGACGGACTCGTCCCCGATGCCCAGCAGCCGTTGCGCCTCGTCGTTGAGCAGGCGGACGCGGCCCGCGCGGTCCAGGGCGACGACGCCCTCCCGGATGCCGTGCAGCATCGCCTCGCGCTCCGCGAGCAGCCCCGAGATGTCCGAGAAGGCGAGGTCCCGGGTCTGCCGCTGGACCCGGCGGGAGATGAGCCAGGCGGCCAGCGCGCCGACGGCCAGGGCACCTCCGGCGTACGCGAAGAGCCCTGGGATCGCGTGGATCAGCCGAGCCCGCACGCTGTCGTACGCGATACCCACCGAGACCGCGCCCACGATGCCGCCGTGGCTGTCGCGCAGGGGCACCTTGCCGCGCGCGGAGCGGCCCAGGGTGCCGCTGTCTATCTCCATGACCTCTTTGCCGGCCAGGGCCAGGTGGGGGTCGGTCGAGACGGTCCTGCCGACCTCTTTGGGAGTCGGATGGGACCAGCGCACGCCCCGCCCGTCCATCACCACGATGTACTCGGCGTGGGTGGCCTTGCGGATCCGTTCCGCGATCTTCTGGACGGGCCCGTCGGCCGTCGCAGGCGTGGTCCGGACCTCGTCGGCGATCCTCGGCTCGGCCGCCGTGGTCTGCGCGATGGCGAGCGCGCGGCGCATCGCCTGGTCGTCCAGCTGAGCGCTGAGCGGTGCGAGGAACAGCCCGGTCGCGAGCACCGCGACTCCCGCGGCGATCGCCAGCTGCATCAGCAGTACCTGCGAGAACATGCGCCTCGGCAGTCCGAGGCGCAGGCGGCGGGCGGGGGGAGTGGGGCTCATACCCATGACGGTACGTGGAGGCGCGGGAGTGCCGTAGGGGTGTGGCATGGATTACTTGATCAACAGTGATTCGTCCCGAGTGACCCCGCCCGTACGGGGAGCGCCGGTGCCGACGGCTCAGAAGCGCCGGCGCCGGTCAGCTCGCGAGTGCCCTCGTGGTCGTCACCTCGCGGATCTCCACCACGTCCATCCGCGCGGGTGAGCCGAGCACCGACGCTCCGCAGCTCTCCGGGCGGGCCGGCAGCGACGCGCCCTGGGCGACGACGACGCGCCATCGGCGTCCGTCGGCGTGGGCGACGGTCACCTCCCAGCGGGGCGCGGCCCCCTCCGTGCGGATGACGGCCAGCGTCTGGGCCGCGTACTCGCCCACGGCCGTGCGCACGGCCAGCTCGGCCGCCTGGCCGGGACGCTCCCAGGCCGAGTTCCCCCGGCACCCCTCCACCACGATCCGCCCCTCCCGCACGCTGTGCAGGACCTCCTTGACGGCGTGGGCCTCGGCCCTGCCGTAGGCGTAGCCGTACGGCAGGACGAGCAGCGTCGGGGAGAACCGATGGCCACCCAGATGGGTGACCTCCCAGACACCCTCGACGTCGCTGGCGGCCAGCTCGGCCGCGAGAGGCCGGCCGAGGAGGGCGCAGCAGCGGTCACGCTTGCCGTTGGTGCACACGAGCGCGAGCGGATCGCCGGTGTGGGGCCGCCCGTCGAGCGCGGAGTCGAAGGTGCCGTGGTCCCCGCGGCCGAGCGCGGCGAAGTCGATGTCGAGCAGCCGACGCGGGTCGCGGGTCGTGGCGGAGCGCAGCCACACCGCGCCGGGGACGGTGTGGGCCGCGTACACCTGGCGTGAGGCCGGCGTGCCGCTGTCGGCGTGTCGTCCGGGGCGGCGAATGAGCGCGACGCGTACGCCGGTGCCCTTCGCGGCCGCCTCCAGGGCACGGCCCAGCGCGGGATCCAGGTGGCTCGAAGTGAGCGCCTTGGCACCCCATGGGCCGGCCTGCTCCAGGAGCAGCCAGGTCGTCGCCGTGGCCGCTGTTCCGGAAATCGGCTCGTTCAGGTTCTGGGAGACGGTTGAGCACGTACTCACAGAGGTGAGCCTAACCTGACTTGTGGCGGAGCGACTTCCGGGTGGCGTGTCTCCTATTCCGGCAGGGGTTGCGGGGGCCGTGGGCCCACATAGTGGCCACTCGGGCGCATCCGCAGCGGGCGTTCCCCGTACTCCTCCAGAGCGTGGGCGATCCAGCCCGCCGTACGGGCCACTGCGAAGATCGTCTCGCTGGCCGTGGCGGGCATGCCGGAGGAAGCGGTGAGCACGCCCAGGGCCAGGTCGACATTGGCGTGCAGCGGAGCGTGGCGAGCCGTGGTGGCCACGATGTCGCGGGCCGCGGCGAGGGCCGGTTCGGCCCTGGGGATGTCCTCAAGGAGATCGAACAGGGCACGCGCGCGGGGGTCCTCGCCGGGGTAGAGGCGATGACCGAGCCCGGGAATGCGCCGGCCGGCCCGCAACTCGTCCGCGATCACGGGGGCCGCGTCCCCCTGGTCGAGTACCTCGAGCAGCAGCTTGTGGGCGAGTCCGCCGGCCGCGCCGTGCAGCGGCCCCTCGATCACGCCGAGCCCTGCGGAGACGGCGGCGTAGGCGTGCGCGCGGGCCGACGCCGCGACGCGCACGGCGAGGGTGGAGGCGGCGAGGTCGTGGTCGACGAGCAGGGCGAGTGCCCTGTCCAGCGCACGCAGGGACGCCTCGTCGGCCGACCGTACGCTGAGACGGGCCCACAGCCGGTGGGCCAGCGGGCCGCCGTCCCGGTGGTCGTGCCGGGCGAGGGGCAGGGCGGCGACCAGGGTCGGGATCAGGCTGCGCGCCGTACCGAGCACGGCTTCTTCGGACAGGTCGAAGCGCAGTGGGTCCGAGGCCGCGGCGGCGATCGCCGCGACCCGCAACCGGTCGGTCGGCGCGGTGTGTTCGGGCAGCGCGTCGACCGCGCGGCGGGCGGCGGCGACGGCGCCCTCAGACGCCGTGAAGGTGGCGCCGGGGCGCAACTGCCCGGTCCACAGCCACTCGGCGACCTCTTCGTAGGAGTGGCGGGCGGCCAGCTCGGTCGCGTCCACGCCGCGGAAGTAGTAGCGGTCGGTGTCGATGAGTGTGATGCGGGTGCGCACGGACAGCTCGCCCCCGGAGCTCGAAGTCCCGCTGCTCTCCCGTCGGTTGCGCCGGGCGAGCGCCTCCACCTCTTTGGCGTCGAAGGTGCTGCCCCGGCCGCCGGGCACACGTCTGCTGCTGAGCTGCCCACGGCTGACGTACGCGTACACGGTCTCGGGCTTCACGCCCAGCAACTCGGCGGCCTCTTTGGTGCTCAGCCGGTGTCCGGCGGGGCCGGGGTGGGGTTCGTGATCGCGCATAAGACATCACCGTATCCGCAGCCAGGTATGTTGATTGGCATAGATTGATTCAATCAACATTGACAGGGGTTCAGTCAATCATGGACAGTCAAATCAAGTCCAGGGAGGAATCATGTCCGTCAACAGGTCAGCAGGCACTCTCGTCGAGGTACCGCGCGGGCTCGCGGGAGTCGTCGTCACCGACACCGAGATCGGGGACGTCCGGGGGGCCGAGGGCTTTTATCACTACCGCCAGTACTCCGCGGTCGAACTCGCGCGCACCCGTGGGTTCGAGGACGTCTGGCACCTCCTGGTCCACGGTGAACTGCCGGACGCCGCTCGTTCGGCCGCCTTCGCCGCCGAGACCGCCGCGCTGCGCCGACTGCCCGCCGAGGTGCGGGCCGCCCTGCCCGCCGTCGCCGCTGCGGGCAGAGGCGCCGGACCGCTCGCCGGGATGCGCACCGCGCTGTCGCTGCTGGGTGCGGCGAGGGGCTTCGGTCCGGTGTACGACCTCGACGCGGACCAGCGCCGCGCGGACACCCTCGTCGCGACCGCGGCCGTACCGACGCTGCTTGCCGCACTGCATCGACTGGGCCGGGGGCTCGACCCCGTGGAGCCGCGTGAGGACCTCTCGTACGCCGCCAACTACCTCTACATGGTGACGGGTTCGGAGCCGGAGCCGCAGCGGGCCCGAGCGGTCGAGCAATACTTGATCTCAACCATTGACCACGGATTCAATGCATCAACGTTCACGGCTCGGGTCATCGCGTCGACGGGGGCGGACGTGGCGGCGTGCCTCGTGGGAGCGGTGGGGGCGTTGTCCGGACCGTTGCACGGCGGTGCTCCCAGCCGTGCGCTGGACACGCTCGACGCGATCGGTACACCGGACCGCGTCGACTCCTGGATCCGCGCGCGCGTTCTGGCCGGCGAGCGCATCATGGGCTTCGGCCACGCGATCTACCGCACGGAGGACCCCCGTTCCAGGATGCTCCGTGAGATCGCTCTGCGGTTCGGCGGTCCACGTGTCGACTTCGCTGTCGAGGTCGAGCGCCATGTCGAGCGGATCCTCGCCGAACTGAAGCCCGGCCGGGAACTCCACACCAATGTCGAGTTCTACGCCGGTGTGGTCATGGAGCTGTGCGGTCTGCCGCGCGAGATGTTCACCCCCACCTTCGCCGCGGGACGCGTGGTGGGCTGGAGCGCCAACATCCTGGAGCAGGCGGCCGACTCGAAGATCATCAGGCCGGTCGCGCGGTATGTGGGGCCGGGGGCGCCGGTCGAGGTGCCGCGAGCCGCCTGACACGCGTGTGGCCTGGTGCCGTTCTGGCGCCAGGCCTCATCGGTGGTGATCGAGCAGGGACGGGGTGACGAGCTGCTCGCCGGGTGGTTGCCGGGTCGCTCAGCGGTTCTGCGCGGCCGGGGAAGCTGTACGGGACGAGTCTGGGGTGGACACGTGCTCGCTGGGGTCAGGCGTCGGGGATGTCCGCCTTGGCGCGAATCAGGGTCTCCCGGCTGACGATGACGATGCGCTCGTAGTCGGCGCGGGCGGCGTCGGCGGGGAGTTCGCGCTCAAGCGCGTCGGTGGCCTCGGTGCCGATGACGGCGAAGTTGCCGTCGCTCAGCTCGAACACGTCCGGGCAGGTGGATCCTGAGTTACTGCCTCGGGCGCTTGGGGGCACACCGATGCGGCGCACGATCTTCAAAGGTACCGGTCCTTACGAACAGAAAGCCTGGGCACAGTGGTGGTGAGCACGCTAGCGGTGTTCATGAGGCCCTTGTGGCTGGATGGCCAAAAGTCACTCAGGCGTGTCGGTGCGTGTTCGTGTTGACCGGCGCGGCGGTGCCGGACAGCGGGCCAGCCGATCGGCAGGGTCAGCCGATCGGCAGGGTCAGTCGGTCGGTGGGTCGCCGACGACCCACCACTCGTCGGTACCGGCCTCGTCGAGGTCCCTGACCAGGCCGTCGACCATGTGCCCCAACTGCGCTTCGAGGGACGACTCGTTCAGGGCGGCCCGCATGTGCCTCGATGCCTCCCAGTACTCCCGGAACACGGGGCTCTGGAAGAACTCCCGCAGATGCCGGTACAGCTCCTCCCGGTCCAGACTTCCCGCTCGGTGGACGTGGTAGAGGTGGACATACCAGGCGTTGGCATAGAAGAACTGACGGCGCCTCTCCGCCGGGATGCTCTTGTCGTACGTGTCGATCACTTCCGCGAGGGAGGGATCGTCCATCGCCCTGACCAGCAACTCCCACTGCATGCGCTGCTGATGCGCCAGAGCCTTGCGTCGAATCGCCAGTTCCTCGAGTTCCAGCTGCCGCTCGTGCAGACGCGTCTTCTCCAACCGCCATTGACGCGCTGCCACCGTCACCGTGGCGGTGGCAGCCAGGAGCGTGAGCGCGGCGGAACCCAGCCTCCCCGCAGAGGACTTCCGTGTGGCCATGTCAACCCCCGAATCGGGCGGTCGTCCGCCGGTCGTCGGGGTGCGGGTCGACTGAAGGGGACCGGCGAGCGGTGGGCGGCGCTTGCCGTCTCCCAGAGTGCCGAGCGGCTCTGATCGGCGGGGGAGGCGGAGAGGGGCGCACGGAGGGATGGGAGGGTCGCACGAACCGGCGCCTTGCCCAACGTCTGCCCCGCGAGCACTGCTAACAATCGTTCACTCAGCGGTCATTCTCCCGGCTCGTATCCTGGGCGGGCATTCAATTCTCGTACGTGCGCAGGGGGACAATCCGGCGCACGCGGTGGCGTGAGAGAGGTAGCGCGTTGAGTCGGACCCCACGGCAGATCCCGGTTGTCGTCCTGGCCGGATTCCTCGGCTCCGGCAAGACCACCCTCCTCAACCACCTCCTCCACCACAGTGGCGGCAGCCGGATCGGCGCCCTCGTCAATGACTTCGGCGCCATCGAGATCGACGCGATGGCCGTGGCGGGCGCGCTCGGCGACTCCACCGTCTCCCTCGGCAACGGCTGTCTGTGCTGTGCCGTCGACGCCAGTGAACTCGACGTCTACCTGGGGCGGCTCGCCCGGCCCGCCGCCGGTGTCGACGTCATCGTGATCGAGGCCAGCGGGCTCGCCGAGCCCCAGGAACTCGTACGCATGGTGCTCGCCAGCGAACATCCCGGCATCGTGTACGGGGGCCTCGTCGAGGTCGTCGACGCCGCCGAGTTCGACGACACCCGCGCCAGGCATCCCGAGATCGACCGGCATCTCGCTCTCGCCGACCTGGTCGTCGTCAACAAGCTCGACCGGGCCGACGACGGTGAGCGCGTCCTCGGGTTGGTCCGGTCCCTCGTCGACCGTGCCGCCGTCGTGCCCGCCGCCCGCGGCCGTGTCGACCCCGAGTTCCTCTTCGACTGCCGGCCGAGCGAGGAGCGCGTAGGGCAGTTGTCCTTCGACGATCTGCACGATCGCACCGAGGGTCACGATCACGGATCTCACCTGCACTCCGGATACGACAGCGTGTCCTTCGGCTCCGAAGTCCCCCTCGACCCACGCCGCTTGATGCAGTTCCTCGACAGCCGGCCCGAGGGGCTGTACCGGATCAAGGGGTACGTCGACTTCGGCCCGCACGACGCCCGCAACCGCTACTCCCTGCACGCCGTCGGACGCTTCCTCCGGTTCTACCCGGAGCCCTGGACCGCCGCCGACGCCCGCCTCACCCAGCTCGTCCTCATCGGCTCCGACATCGACGCGGCCGCCCTCGGCAAGGAGTTGGAGGCGTGCAAGAGCGACGCCCCACACGCCGATGAGCACGGCATGTGGGGCGTTCTGCGCTATGTGGCCGATCCGGACGAGGAGACCGTCCAGGAGGCCTAGACCGGTCCCGCCACGACCGCCACCGTCCTCCCCAGGGACACGCCCGAACCGTCCCGGCGCGGGTCCATCTCCGGGAGGTCGGCCGGGGTGCCGTTCTTCTGGGCCGCCTTGGCCGGAGTGGCGCCCGCCCAGGCCAGGGACAGACAGTCCTCGCCCTTGAGGAACCGCTGGCAGCGGACACCGCCGGTGGCCCGGCCCTTGCGCGGGTACTGGTCGAACGGGGTCAGCTTGGCCGTCGTCTGCACGGAGTCGTCGAGCGTGCCGCGCGAGCCGGCGACCGTGAAGACGACCGCGTCGACGGCCGGGTCGACGGCCGTGAAGGAGATGACCTTCGCGCCCTCCACAAGCTTGATGCCGGTCATACCGCCCGCCGGACGGCCCTGCGGACGGACATGCGCGGCCTGGAAACGCAGCAGCTGGGCGTCGTCCGTGATGAAGACCAGGTCCTCCTCACCGGTGCGCAGCTCGATCGCGCCGACGATCCGGTCGCCCTCCCTGAGGGTGATGACCTCCAGCTCCCCCCTGTTGGTCGGATAGTCCGGGACCACCCGCTTGACGACGCCCTGTTCGGTGCCGATCGCCAGACCGGGGGACGACTCGTCGAGCGTGCTCAGACAGATCACCCTCTCGTCCCCCTCCAAGGAGACGAACTCCGACATCGGGGCGCCGCCGGAGAGGTTCGGCGCCGCCGCGGTGTCCGGGAGCTGGGGCAGATCGACGACGTTCACCCGCAGCAGCCGCCCGGTGGACGTCACCACGCCGATCTCGCCGCGCGCGGTGGCCGGCACCGCCGAGACGATCACGTCGTGCTTGGCCCGCCTGGCGTCCTCGTCCGCCGGGAACGGCTCGCCGTTCGCCGTACGGGCCAGCAGCCCCGTCGAGGACAGCAGCACCCGGCACGGGTCGTCGGCCACCTGGAGCGGCACGGCGGCCGTCGGGGTGCCGGCCGACGACAGCAGGACCGTACGCCGCTCGGTGCCGAACTTCTTGGACACCGCGGCCAGTTCGGCGGAGACCAACTTGCGCAGCTCGGCGTCCGACTCCAGGATCCGGGTCAGCTCCGCGATCTCCTCGTTGAGCCGGTCCTTCTCCGCCTCCAGCTCGATGCGGTCATACCTGGTGAGGCGCCGCAGGGGCGTGTCGAGGATGTACTGGGTCTGGATCTCCGACAGCGAGAACGCCTCCATCAGGCGTTCCTTCGCCTGGGCGGAGTTGTCGCTGGAGCGGATGAGGCGGATCACCTCGTCGATGTCGATCAGCGCGGTGAGCAGACCCTCGACCAGGTGCAACCGGTCGCGCCGCTTGGTGCGGCGGAACTCGCTGCGGCGGCGCACGACCTCGAAGCGATGGTCGAGGTAGACCTCGAGGAGTTCCTTGAGGCCGAGGGTGAGAGGCTGGCCGTCGACCAGGGCCACGTTGTTGACGCCGAAGGACTCCTCCATCGGCGTCAGCTTGTAGAGCTGCTCCAGAACGGCCTCGGGCACGAAGCCGTTCTTGATCTCGATGACCAGACGCAGACCGTGCGCGCGGTCGGTGAGGTCCTTGACGTCCGCGATGCCCTGCAGCTTCTTCGAGCCGACCAGGTCCTTGATCTTGGCGATCACCTTCTCCGGGCCGACCGCGAAGGGCAGCTCGGTGACGACGAGACCCTTGCGGCGCGCCGTCACGTTCTCCACGGCGACCGTCGCGCGGATCTTGAAGGTGCCGCGGCCCGTCTCGTACGCGTCGCGGATGCCGGTCAGGCCCACGATGCGGCCGCCGGTGGGCAGGTCGGGGCCCGGGACGTGCCTCATCAGGGCGTCCAGATCCGCGTTCGGGTGGCGGATCAGGTGACGGGCGGCCGCGATCACCTCGGACAGGTTGTGCGGGGGCATGTTGGTGGCCATACCGACCGCGATGCCCGAGGCGCCGTTCACCAGGAGGTTCGGGAACGCGGCGGGCAGTGCCCCCGGTTCCTGCTCCTGGCCGTCGTAGTTGGGGGCGAAGTCGACCGTGTCCTCGTCGATGGACTCGGTCATCAGGCTCGCCGCCTGGGCCATCCGGCACTCGGTGTACCGCATGGCGGCCGGCGGGTCGTCGTTGCCAAGGGAGCCGAAGTTGCCGTGGCCGTCGACGAGGGGGACGCGCATCGAGAAGGGCTGCGCCATGCGCACGAGGGCGTCGTAGATCGACGCGTCGCCGTGCGGGTGGAGCTTGCCCATGACCTCGCCGACGACACGGGCGCACTTCACATAGCCGCGGTCGGGGCGCAGGCCCATCTCGTTCATCTGGTACACGATGCGGCGGTGTACCGGCTTCAACCCGTCCCGGGCGTCCGGGAGGGCGCGGGAGTAGATGACCGAGTACGCGTACTCGAGGTACGAGCCCTTCATCTCGTCCACGACGTCGATGTCGAGGATCCGCTCCTCGTACGAGTCGTCGGGCGGCGGGGTCTTCGTGCTGCGGCGGGCCATCGCTGCCGGCTCCTCCTGTTTACTGGTCGCTCACGTACTGGGCGTTCGCTTGCTGAAGCGTGAACGGCATCTGCCGCGGACCATTGTGGACCGCGGCACTGACAACGCGGACCAGGACCCGGCGTCGGCTGCTCGGCCCGGTGCGGGGAGACGCCTCCCCCACGACTGTCCGCAGGCTACGCGATCCGCTGTCGGCGTACGCCCCCCGGGAACTTCGCCGAGGCCTCACGCGCTTGCATACAGTGGCAGGACCGGCAGGAAAACCGCGGTTTCCAGGACCGCGACCGCGATCGAAGGGACGTACATGCCCATGGGTCACACGGCCACAGCCCAGGCAGGCTCCGGGGGCCTGAAAGCGACCGAGCACCGCCTGGCCAACGGGCTGCGCGTGGTGCTCTCCGAGGACCACTTGACCCCGGTTGCGGCGGTGTGCCTCTGGTACGACGTCGGGTCGCGCCACGAGGTCAAGGGCCGTACGGGCCTGGCTCACCTTTTCGAGCACCTGATGTTCCAGGGCTCCGGACAGGTCAAGGGCAACGGGCACTTCGAGCTGGTCCAAGGCGCGGGCGGCTCGCTCAACGGCACCACCAGCTTCGAGCGCACCAACTACTTCGAGACCATGCCGACCCACCAGCTGGAGCTCGCCCTCTGGCTGGAGGCCGACCGGATGGGCTCCCTGCTGACCGCCCTCGACGAGGAATCGATGGAGAACCAGCGGGACGTCGTCAAGAACGAGCGACGGCAGCGCTACGACAACGTCCCCTACGGCACGGCGTTCGAGAAGCTCACCGCGCTCGCCTACCCGGAGGGCCACCCCTACCACCACACCCCGATCGGCTCGATGGCCGACCTGGACGCCGCCACCCTGGAGGACGCCCGCGCGTTCTTCCGCACGTACTACGCGCCCAACAACGCCGTCCTGTCGGTGGTCGGCGACATCGACCCGGAGCAGACGCTCGCCTGGGTCGAGAAGTACTTCGGGTCCATTCCGTCGCACGACGGCAAGCCCGCCCCGCGCGACGGCGCGCTGCCGGACGTCATCGGCGAGCAGCTGCGCGAGGTCGTCGAGGAGGAGGTCCCGGCCCGGGCCCTGATGGCCGCCTACCGGCTGCCGCACGACGGCACGCGCGCGAGCGACGCGGCCGATCTGGCGCTCACCGTCCTCGGCGGCGGCGAGTCCTCCCGCCTCTACAACCGGCTGGTACGGCGTGACCGTACGGCGGTCGCCGCCGGCTTCGGCCTGCTGCGGCTGGCCGGGGCGCCCTCCCTGGGCTGGCTGGACGTGAAGAGCTCCGGCGACGTCGAGGTACCGGTCATCGAGACCGCCATCGACGAGGAGCTCGCCCGGTTCGCCGAGGAGGGCCCCACGGCCGAGGAGATGGAACGCGCCCAGGCCCAGTTGGAGCGCGAGTGGCTGGACCGGCTCGGTACGGTCGCGGGCCGCGCCGACGAACTGTGCCGGTACGCCGTCCTGTTCGGCGACCCGCAGCTCGCCCTCACCGCCGTCGGGCGTGTACTCGACGTGAGTGCGGAGGAAGTTCAGGAGGTCGCCAAGGCCTGCCTGCGCCCCGACAACCGTGCGGTGCTCGTCTACGAGCCGACCACCACCGAAGCCGAAGACGCCGAAGCCACCGACGAGAACGACGAGGAGGCGGCCCAGTGACCGAGCTCGCCGCGATGGAGTTCCACCCCCAGCCCCAAGCCGGCGACGCCAGGCCCTGGGCGTTCCCGGCCCCCGAGCGCGGGACGCTCGACAACGGCCTCACCGTCCTGCGCTGCCACCGCCCCGGCCAGCAGGTCGTCGCTGTCGAGGTGCTTCTGGACGCGCCCCTGGACGCCGAACCGGCCGGTCTGGACGGCGTCGCCACCATCATGGCGCGGGCGTTCTCCGAGGGCACCGACAAGCACTCCGCCGAGGAGTTCGCCGCCGAGCTGGAGCGCTGCGGCGCCACCCTGGACGCGCACGCGGACCATCCCGGCGTACGGATCTCCCTCGAAGTCCCCGTGTCCCGCCTGGCCAAGGCCCTTGGCCTGCTGGCGGACGCCCTCAGGGCGCCCGCGTTCGCGGACAGCGAGGTCGAGCGGCTCGTCCGCAACCGCCTCGACGAGATCCCGCACGAACTGGCCAACCCCTCGCGGCGTGCCGCCAAGGAGCTCTCCAAGGAGCTGTTCCCGGCGACCTCCCGCATGTCGCGCCCCCGCCAGGGCACCGAGGAGACGGTCGAGTCCGTCGACTCGGCGGCCGTACGCGGCTTCTACGAGAAGCACGTCCGCCCGGCCACCGCCACGGTCGTGGTCGTCGGCGACCTCACCGGCGTCGAGCTCGACGCGCTGCTCGGCGACACCCTCGGCTCCTGGACCGGCTCCTCGGCCCAGCCGCGTCCCGTGCCGCCGGTGACCGCCGACGACACCGGCCGGGTCGTCATCGTGGACCGCCCCGGTGCCGTTCAGACGCAGTTGCTGATCGGCCGTATCGGCCCCGACCGGCACGCGCGCGTGTGGCCCGCCCAGGTGCTCGGCACGTACTGCCTGGGCGGCACCCTCACCTCCCGTCTGGACCGCGTCCTGCGGGAGGAGAAGGGCTACACCTACGGGGTACGGGCGTTCGGGCAGGTCCTGCGCTCGGCTCCGGACGGCTCGGGTGCCGCGATGCTCGCCATCAGCGGCTCCGTCGACACGCCGAACACCGGCCCCGCCCTGGACGACCTGTGGACGGTGCTGCGCACGCTCGCGGCCGAGGGGCTGACCGACGCCGAGCGTGACGTCGCCGTCCAGAACCTCGTCGGGGTGGCGCCGTTGAAGTACGAGACCGCGGCGGCGGTCGCGGGCACCCTGGCCGACCAGCTCGAGCAGCACCTGCCGGACGACTTCCAGGCGACGCTGTACCAGCAGCTCGCCTCGACCGGCACCGTGGAGGCCACGGCGGCGGCCGTGAGCGCCTTCCCGGTGGACCGTCTGGTGACCGTCCTCGTCGGTGACGCGGCGCAGATCAAGGCGCCCGTGGAGGCCCTCGGCATCGGCGAAGTCTCCGTCGTTTCCGCGGAGTAGCGACACGCAGTAGCGACACGGAGCAGCCACAGCGGAGCCACCACACCTCCGCGAAGTAGCCACAGGTGTGCTCGGGGCCCTGGTGACAGCACAGTCACCAGGGCCCCTCGATGTCCGAATTGAGGGAGAGGTTGCCTGTCTGCCCTGTGGCATGCGCTACAAAAGCCGTGATCCGTTTGGGGATTGAAAGTTGCCCCGCTTAGCGTCGTCCGGGCTGTCCGTCAGGCACTGCGCCGCACCCGCGGCACCGGACAGTCATCGCCGAGTCCCCACATGGCGCGAGCCAGGGGAGCCGGGGACCCACATGTGAAGTCCCTGGGGTGAATCGGACGCCCGCGCGCACCGCGAGGGGGTCCGTAGGAGACCTTCCTGCTCCGAACCCGTCAGCTAACCCGGTAGGCGAGAAGGAAGGAAAGGACCAGCCACCACATGGCGTTCATGTGCGCCGCCGGCAAGCACCGTCGTCCCAGCCGGATGAAGCGCGGCACCGCCCGCGCGGCGGGTGTCGCGGCACTCACCACCACCGGCGTCATCGGCACCCTGGCCGCCCCGGCGCTCGCCGCCGAGCCCGCGGCCGAGCAGACCGGCCTCACCCCCGTCATCACCATCGGCAATTCGATCGCGGACCAGATCGACGCCCAGGCCGTCGCCCAGAAGCAGGCCGCCGAGGAGGCCGAGGCGCAGCAGAAGGCCGAGGAGGCCGCGCGCAAGAGGGCGGTCGTGGAGGCCACGAAGGCCCGCGAGGCCAAGGAGCGGGCCGCCCGCGAGGAGGAGCGCAAGCGCCTCAACACCTACGTCGCCCCGATCTCCGGCTCGTACGTCTCGACGGGCTACAAGAGCGGCGGCTCCCTGTGGTCCTCCGGCAGCCACACCGGCATCGACTTCCACGCCTCGAGCGGCACCACCGTCCACGCGGTCGGCTCCGGCACCGTGGTCGAGACGGGCTGGGGCGGGTCGTACGGCAACCAGATCGTCATCAAGATGAACGACGGCACGTACACCCAGTACGGCCACCTGTCGTCCATCGGCGTCTCGGCGGGGCAGACCGTCACCCCGGGCGCGCAGATCGGCCTCTCCGGCGCGACCGGCAACGTCACCGGAGCCCACCTGCACTTCGAGGCCCGCACGAGCGCCGAGTACGGCTCGGACATCGACCCCGTCTCCTACCTCGGTTCGCACGGCGTGAACGTCTGACGCGCACCCGTGAACGCCTGACGTCCGCCCGGCACCCGCGCCCGCCCGGCACCCGCGCCGACCCGACGCGCGCGCCCCGTGAACGTCTGACGACGGACGGCAGGACAACCAGAGGCCCCGGCTCCCCGAGCCGGGGCTTTCGGCGTTTCTGACGCCCGGCTGTCCAAAAAATATCCATGGGTTCCGGCCTGCCATCGGAAATTCCCGCTCATTGCAATAGAGTCACCGAACACACGTCAATCGTCGACGTTTCACGGGGATTAAAGCGGAGGTCGGTCATGCGTATTCCGGCGCACTCGGTATGCACGGCGATCCGTGACGACATCGTCGCAGGTGTCCACGAGCGCGGCAGCCGGCTCACCGAGGAACTGCTCGCCCGCCGCTACGGCGTCTCGCGCGTCCCCGTCCGGGAGGCTCTGCGCACGCTGGAGGCGGAGGGCTTCGTGGTGACCCGGCGGCACGCGGGCGCGTGCGTCGCGGAACCCACCGAGCAGGAGGGCACCGACCTCCTGGAGATGCGGGTGCTGCTGGAACCGCTCGGTGCCTCCCGGGCCGCCCAGCGGCGCACCGAGGCCCACCTCAAGGTGCTGCGCGGACTGGTCCGGCTGGGCCAGGAGCGGGCCAGGAGGGGTACCAGCGACGACCTGCGCTCCCTGGGAGGCTGGTTCCACGAGACGCTCGCACAGGCCTCCGGCAGCCCGGCGATGACCTCCATGCTGACCCAGCTGCGCCACAAGATCGCCTGGATGTACGCGGTGGACGCGCCCGCCAACCCGGTCGAGTCCTGGGCGGAGCACGGCGCGATCGTGGACGCGGTCGCGCGGGGGGACAGCGAGCGCGCGCGAGCGGTCACGGCACTGCACACCGAGCGAGCCACGGCCGCGCACCGGCTGCGCTTCCCTTCCCAGGGAGATCGCCCGGACCGTGTGAGGAACTCGCAACATCCCGTAAACATGACGAGCCTGCGGCATTAACACGGCAGCCGTATACAAAGAGGAGAGAATTCGCGGGGGATTATTCCTGCTGCCCGTAATCGGGGAAATCGACCTGTGACCGGGAAATGCGAAGGGGCTCGCCCGATAATTCGGACGAGCCCCTTCGGGGTCGCGCTTCGGCGTCTGTTCTCAGACGGTCTCGGGGAGCTCCTCGAGACCTTCGGAGACAAGCTTCGCGAGGCGGTCGAGAGCGGCGTCCGCCCCTTCGGCGTCGGAGGCGAGGACGATCTCCTCGCCACCCTGCGCGCCCAGGCCGAGGACGGCCAGCATGGAGGCCGCGTTGACGGGGTTGCCGTCGGCCTTGGAGATCGTCACCGGGATACCTGCGGCCGTGGCGGCCCGGACGAAGATGGAAGCGGGGCGGGCGTGGAGACCCTCGGCCCAGCCGACGTTGACGCGGCGCTCAGCCATGTGATGCTGCCCTTCGGTGTATCAGGGTTGTCTAGACCAGTTTCCCATACGTGAAGCATGCCCGGAGCGGTCGTTCGTCCCGCCCCTTCGGGTGGTCGGACCGCGGCCTCGGTCCGATTTCGTCCTCCACAGACTGCCTCGCGTCGTTGTCGTACGCGAGCCGTACTCTGGGGCCCATGCAGACCTCGTCGGACCGGCACGAGTACCCCGCCCACTGGGAGGCCGACGTGGTGCTGCGCGACGGTGGTACCGCGCGCGTCCGGCCCATCACCGTCGATGACGCCGATCGCCTCGTCAGCTTCTATGAGCAGGTCTCGGACGAGTCGAAGTACTACCGCTTCTTCGCGCCCTACCCTCGTCTGTCCGCCAAGGACGTCCACCGCTTCACGCACCACGACTTTGTGGACCGGGTGGGACTCGCGGCCACCATCGGCGGCGAGTTCATCGCAACCGTACGCTACGACCGCATCGGCACCAACGGCATGCCCGCCTCTGCCCCCGCCGACGAGGCCGAGGTCGCCTTCCTCGTCCAGGACGCGCACCAGGGGCGCGGAGTGGCCTCCGCCCTCCTCGAACACGTCGCCGCTGTCGCCCGCGAGCGCGGTATCCGCCGCTTCGCCGCCGAGGTGCTGCCCGCCAACAGCAAGATGATCAAGGTGTTCACGGACGCCGGGTACACCCAGAAGCGCAGCTTCGAGGACGGCGTCGTACGCCTGGAGTTCGACCTGGAGCCGACGGACCGCTCGCTCGCCGTGCAGTACGCGCGCGAACAGCGCGCCGAAGGACGGTCCGTGCAGCGGCTGCTCACGCCCGGCTCCGTCGCCGTCATCGGGACCGGCCGAACACCCGGCGGGGTGGGCCGCAGCGTCCTCGACAACATCAGGGACGCCGGTTTCAGGGGCCGGCTGCACGCCGTGAACAAGGCCCTGCCCGAGGGACAGAAGGACGTCGACGGGGTGCCCGCGCACCGGTCGGTGCGGGACATCGACGGGCCGGTCGACCTGGCGATCGTCGCCGTGCCCGCGGAGCACGTCCCGGAAGCCGTCGAGGAGTGCGGCCGGCACGGCGTGCAGGGGCTTGTCGTGCTCTCCGCCGGTTACGCCGAGAGCGGGCCCGAGGGGCGCGAGCGACAGCGGGAACTGGTCCGGCACGCGCGCGCGTACGGCATGCGGATCATCGGGCCGAACGCGTTCGGGATCATCAACACCTCGGCGGACGTACGGCTGAACGCCTCCCTCGCTCCGCAGATGCCCCGGCCGGGGCGGATCGGCCTGTTCGCCCAGTCCGGCGCCATCGGCATCGCCCTGCTGTCCCGACTGCACCGGCGCGGCGGCGGAGTCACCGGGGTGAGCGGCGTCTCGACCTTCGTGTCGTCCGGCAACCGCGCGGACGTGTCCGGCAACGACGTCCTCCAGTACTGGTACGACGACCCCGACACGGACGTGGTGTTGATGTACCTGGAGTCGATCGGCAACCCGCGCAAGTTCACGCGGCTCGCGCGGCGGACGGCGGCGGCGAAACCCCTGGTCGTGGTCCAGGGCGCGGGTTCCGCGCCGCAGGGGCACACGGTACGGGCGACGCGGCTGCCGCACGCCACGGTGTCCGCGCTGCTGCGCCAGGCCGGGGTGATCCGGGTGGAGACGATCACGGAACTGGTGGACACGGGACTGCTGCTCGCGCGGCAGCCGCTGCCGACCGGCGCCAGGGTGGCGATCCTCGGGAACTCCGAGTCGCTGGGGCTGCTGACGTACGACGCGTGTCTGTCCGAGGGGCTGCGGCCCTTGCCGCCGCTGGACCTCACGACAGCGGCGTCGCCGGGTGACTTCCACGGGGCGTTGTCGCGGGCGCTGGCGGACGACGCGTGCGACGCGGTGGTGGTCACGGCGATACCGGCGGTGGGGGAGGGGCCGGCCGGAGACACGGCGCTGGCCGAGGCCCTGAGGTCCGCCGCCGAGCGGGTCCCCGGCAAGCCGGTGCTGGTGGTCCACGTGGAACTCGGCGGCCTCGCGGAAGCCTTGTCGGCCGCCGTGAGCACCGCACCCCAGGTGGGCTCGGCGACATCCGGAACCGTCGTACGTTCCCACCCCTTCCGTCCGCTGGACCGACTGGCCACCTCGGGGACGGGCGAGGTGCCCGCCCCTCAGACCGGCTCCCGCCTCATCCCCGCCTACCCCGCCGCCGAACGTGCCGTCCGGGCGCTCTCCGAAGTGGTCCGGTACGCACAGTGGCGCCGGGACGCCGCCGAGCCCGGCAGGGTGCCCGAGTACGAGGACATCGACGAGAAGGGGGCCGCCGCCCTGATCGGCGGGCTCCTCGCGCGCGGGCAGGGGCTCACACTCGGCACCGAGGAGACCTGCGACCTGCTCGGGAAGTACGGCGTGCGGGTGCACCGGGCCCTGCGCGCTCCCACCCCCGACGACGCCGTCCGGGCCGCCGGGACCCTCGGCTACCCGGTGGCCCTCAAGGCGACCGCCCCGCACCTCAGGCACCGCGCCGACCTGGGCGGCGTACGGCTGGATCTCGCCGACGAGGAGCAACTGCGGCGTGCGTACGCCGAGTTGGCCGAGATGTTCGGGAAGCCGGAGGAGCTGCGGCCGGTGGTGCAGGGCATGGCACCGCGGGGAGTGGACACCGTTGTCAGGTCCGTGATCGACCCGGCGGCGGGCGCCGTGCTGTCGTTCGGACTCGCCGGCGCCGCCTCCCAGCTGCTCGGGGACATGGCGCACCGGCTGGTCCCGGTCACCGACCGGGAGGCCGGCTCACTGGTCCGGTCCATCCGGACGGCTCCGCTCCTGTTCGGTTGGCGCGGCTCCACGCCCGTCGACACCCCCGCGCTGGAGGAGCTGCTGCTGCGGGTGTCGCGGCTGGTCGACGACCACCCCGAGGTCATCGCGATCACCCTTGAGCCGGTGGTCGTCGCCCAGCGAGGCCTGAGCGTTCTCGGAGCCTCCGTACGACTGGCGCCACCGCCCGCCCGGGACGACCTCGGCCCGCGTACGCTCCCCACGTACTGAGACCGCCCCGAGCGTGCCTCGCAGTCAGTGGGCCCCCGTAAGATGGACGTCATGGCCAAGACCAGTACGACGACCCAGGGGCTGCGAGCGGCGATCGAGCGCAGCGGCTACTACCCGGCCCTCGTGGCCGAGGCGGTGGAGGCTGCCGTGGGCGGCGAGCCCATCCGGTCGTACCTGGTCCACCAGGAGACGACGTTCGACCAGAACGAGGTGCGGCGGCATGTGACCGTGCTGGTTCTCACCGGCAACCGCTTCATCGTCAGCCACACCGATGAGCAGGCCGCGGACAGCACCTCCCCGACGCCGTACGCCACCACCTCCACCGAGTCCGTGAAGCTCAGCCGGGTCTCGTCGGTCGTGGTGAGCCGCGTGGTCGCGAACCCCGAGCAGTACCAGCCCGGCGCCCTGCCCCGCGAGGTCGTACTGACCATCGGCTGGGGCGCGGTCTCCCGCATCGACCTGGAGCCGGCCGCCTGCGGCGACCCCAACTGCGAGGCCGACCACGGCTACACCGGAAGTTCCACGGCGGACGACCTGAGCCTGCGGGTGAGCGAGGCAGGGGACGGCCCGGAGACGGTGCGCCAGGCGCTCGTCTTCGCGCAGGCCATCTCCGAGGCGACCGCGGACGTCACCCGCTGATGGCGCACCCCGCCTCCGCCTGGGACCACCACCCGGAACCGCTCGCCCTCGACTCCGCACCCGTCCCCGCGTACGGCAGCGGCTCCCTCGCCGACCTGCTGCCCACCCTGGCCGCGGGCATGGCCGTACCCGGAACGACCGCGACGATCCCCGAGTTGACCCCCGCCGACCGGAACTGCGTGTTCCTGATCGACGGACTCGGCTGGGAGCAGTTGCGGGCGCACCCGGACGAGGCGCCCTTCATGACCTCGCTCCTCGGCAGCTCGCGCGGCGGCACCGGCCGGCCGCTCACCACCGGCTTCCCGGCGACCACCGCCACCTCCCTCGCCTCCGTCGGCACCGGACTGCCGCCGGGCGCGCACGGCCTGCCCGGCTACACCGTGCGCGATCCGGCCACCGGCGCGCTGATGAACCAGCTGCGCTGGCAGCCGTGGACGGCGCCGGGCGTCTGGCAGCCATATCCGACGGTCTTCCAACTGGCCGACCGGGCGGGTGTGCACGCGGCCCAGGTCTCGTCCCCCACCTTCGAGAACACCCCGCTGACCAAGGTCGCGCTGAGCGGCGGCACGTTCCACGGCCGGGCGACCGGCGAGGAGCGCATGGACCTCGCGGCCGCCCAACTGGCCGCGGGCGACCGCTCCCTGGTCTACACGTACTACGCCGAGGTCGACGGCGCCGGCCACCGCTTCGGCATCGACTCCGACACCTGGCGCGGCCGGCTGATGTACGTCGACCGGCTGGTCCAGCGGCTGGCCGAGCAACTGCCGCCGCGCACCGCGCTGTACGTCACCGCCGACCACGGCATGATCGACGTCCCCTTCGACGAGCAGCACCGCATCGACTTCGACGAGGACTGGGAACTGCGCGCCGGGGTCGCCCTGCTGGGCGGCGAGGGCCGCGCCCGCCATGTCTACGCGGTCCCCGGCGCCGAGGGCGACGTCCTGACCTGCTGGCGCGAGGTGCTCGGGGAGCAGTTCTGGGTGGCCTCGCGGGACGAGGCGATCGCGGCGGGCTGGTTCGGGCCCCCGGACCAGGTCGAGCGACGCGTGTACGGCCGTCTCGGCGACGTGGTGGCCGCCGCCCGTGACGACGTCCTGATCATCGCCTCGGAGCGGGAGCCCAAGGAGTCGGCGATGGTCGGCAACCACGGTTCGATGACCCCTGCCGAGCAACTGGTCCCGCTGCTCGAAGTACGCTCCTGAAGGCTGCAGGCCCACCTCTTTCCGCGAACCGAAAGGTGTTCGACTCGCCATGCCCGAGCTGGTGTTCTTCTCCGGAACGATGGACTGCGGGAAGTCCACTTTGGCGCTCCAGATCGGACACAACCGCTCAGCCCGGGGGCTTCAGGGCGTGATCTTCACGCGGGACGACCGGGCGGGCGAGGGGAAGCTGTCCTCGCGACTGGGCCTGGTGACGGAGGCGGTCGAGGCGGCGCCGGGCATGGATCTGCACGCCTATCTGGTGGGCCAGCTGTCGAAGGGCGGCAGGGTGGACTACGTGATCGTTGATGAGGCGCAGTTCCTCGCCTCGGAGCAGATAGACCAGTTGGCTCGGGTCGTGGACGACCTGGGTCTGGACGTCTTCGCGTTCGGTATCACCACCGACTTCCGCACGAAGCTGTTCCCTGGCTCGCAGCGGTTGATCGAGCTGGCGGACCGGATCGAGACCCTTCAGGTCGAGGCGATGTGCTGGTGTGGGGCGCGTGCCACGCACAACGCCCGCACGGTGGGCGGTGAGATGGTCGTGGAGGGTGAGCAGGTCGTCGTCGGTGACGTGAACGGCCCCGCCGCGGAGGTCGGCTACGAGGTGCTGTGCCGACGTCACCACCGCCGCCGGACGACAAGCGCCTCCGCGCACGCCGGTGCGCTCTCACCGGACGTCCTGCCGGTCGCCCTCGCCTGAGTGACACTGGCCTGACGGGCCGTCACTCGCCTCGCCGCCGTCTGTGGTGGCCTCGCCTGCCTCGTCTGCGCTGGTATCGCGGTTGGTGGGTCGGCTACGCCGCCTGGGCCCCGACAGAGGTCATAGTCGCCTATGCGCCGCCCTCACGCCCAAGACTCCGGTCGCCGCACCACCTGGTGGGGTGACCGGGGTCTTGGGCGTGAGGGCGGTGTTCGACAGGGCTGAGAAGTGGTCAGATGCCCGCGTGGCCGGTGAGATCAGTGAGGTCGGTCAGGGTGGCGGACGCCGTGAACGCCAGTACGTACCCCTGCCGCGCGTCGACGCGAACCGTCGAGTCCGGTCCGGTCGTCGGTTCACTGCGGGCGTCGATCAGGCACGGTGTGTCGAACTCGACGTAGCGGTTGAAGGAGACCTCCATGGACGACACCAGCACCGGCCCGGACGGGGCGCACGCGGCATGTGCCGCCTGCCGCGCCGCCTCGAGGAGCAGCATGCCGGGGACGTGGTCGACGGGATCGTCGAACAGCACGGGGTGGGCGCAACTGCCACTCGGAGCGGCCCGGCACCGCGGACAGGACGACGTCCGAGCCGCGGGTGCGTCCCGTGACGGAGCACGGAAGCGGTTCGGTCGGCGCCGGTGCCCCGGCGAACACAGTCGGGAGGTCCGCGCGCCCCACCCGCAGCCGCCGGTACAGGTTCGGGGCGTGGCAGCCGAACCAAGCATGCCGCCCCCAAATGGCGTGCGAAGGATGACTCGGCGGTATGCGGGCCGCCGGGCCGGACGTGTCCGGGCAGGACAGAGCACTTCCACTCACTCCACCCCCGGTGCAGTGCAGCTCCTGGATCGTGTCCGGGAGCAGCATGTAAAGTAAAGGGTGTTCGTTTTGTTTATCGAGTGAGGGCGGGTAAAGGTCGTGCCGGAACCGAAGCAGGAACGAGCGATGAAAACCCGTCATGCGATTCTCGTCGCGGCTGCGGAGGTGATCGATGAGAACGGCTACAGCGGTGCGAGCATCAGCAAGATCATGGACCGGGCGGGTGTCACCCAGGGCGGGATGTACTTCCACTTCAAGTCCAAGGAGGCCATGGCGCAGGCGGTGATGGCCAGCCAGCAGCTTTTCGTCGACCTGTCCGACGCGCCGGACGGGTTGCAGCGGCTGGTGGACATGTCCTTCGAGATCGCCGCCGAGTTGCGGAAGAACGTGCTGTTCCGCGCCAGTGTGCGACTCGCTGTCGAGCAGGGCGAGTTCGGGCCGAACGACGACACCGCCTACGTGGAATGGGCGCACCGGTTCCACAGCCAGCTCGTCGCGGCACAGGAGCGCGGCGAACTGCTGCCGGGCGTGGACCTGTGGGAGTTCGCCAAGGTCCTGGTGGGTGCCTACACCGGGACCCAGCTCTTCTCCAACGCCGCCAGTGGACGCGCCGACCTTCCGCAGCGCCTGGTCTGGATGTGGCGCTTCCTGCTTCCGGCCTTGGCCACCCCTGCGGCCGTGGCGGCTCTGACCATAGGCCCGTCGGGCTCCGGCGCGGCCGCGTGAGACCTGCCCGGATCGTCCTGAGCGGCGCCACTGGGTTCATCGGGTCGGGGCCGACGTGCTGCTGCACCTCGCGACGAGCCTCGGCCCCGATGCCGCGGTGTGCAAGGCCGTCGACGTCCGCGGCGCCGAGGCGGTGATGGCCGAGGCCGGGCGGGCAGGTGTGCCGCGGATCGTCCATCTGTCCACGGCCACCGTGTACGGGCCCGGTCCGCACCGGGGAACCGGGGTCGACCAGGTGCCTCCCGCTCCGGTCCCGGCGGTCAGCGGCTCCCGCCTCGCGGCCGAGAAGTACGCCCTGGCCGCCGGGGCGACCGTGCTGCGCCCCGGGCTGGTGACCGGGCCCGGAGACCGTTGGGTGGTTCCCGGGGGCGTCGAACTGCTGCGCAGCGTGCCGGCCCTGTGGCAGGGCGGGCGCGGCCTCTTGTCCATGACCGACGTCGCCGACCTGGCCAGGCTCGCCAAGGCGGCATTGAACGCCCTGACCCTGGTAGTCGCCGCCGCCGTCCCGCCGTCCGTGCAGGTGAACGCCGTCTGCCCGGGCTGGGTGCGTACCCGGATGGGCGGCTCCCAGGCGCCCCTGAGCGCCGAGGCCGGCGCCGACACCGTCACCTGGCTCGCCCTGTCGCCCGACTCGGGCCCCAGTGGCGGCTTCTATCACGAACGACGCCTCATTCCCTGGTAGAGCGTCTTCCGAGGAGACCGAGCATGAAGCACGAGACGTCACCCGGCCCCCCACAGCCCGCCCGAGCCGGCGGACCTCTCCGAGATCAGCACATCTCGCCTGGAAGCCTTCAGCGACGGGGTGTTCGCCATCGCGATCACCCTCCTGGTCCTGGAGATCAAGGTCCCGTCGCCGCACGACGGGACGATGATGCACGGGCTGCTGGAGCTGTGGCCGTCCTACGGCGCCTTCCTCTTCAGCTTCCTCATCATCGGCGTGGTCTGGATGAACCACCACACGATGCTGCACTGCATCCGGCGGGTGGACAGGGTGCTGCTGCTGTTCAACCTGCTGCTGCTCATGTGCGTGGCCTTCATCCCGTTCTCCACGGCGGTACTCGCCGAGGGCCTCGCCACCGGCCACGGCGACCGGACGGCGGTGTTCTACGGACTCGTCCTGACCATCGGCGGGCTGCCCTTCAACGCGATCTGGGGGTACGCCTCCCGCGGCCACCGCCACCTGTCGCACCTGATCACTCCGGCGGAGGCCGACGTGATCCGGCGGCACTTCTCCATGGGCCCCTTCCTCTACCTGGGGGCGACCCTGGTCGGACTGCTCAGCGCCGTGGCGAGCATGATCTGCTTCGCGCTGCTGATCCTCTTCTACATGATCGAGGTCCTCGGCTCGCGCAGGTCCGGCCCCGGACCGGCACACCCCGGACCGGCACACCCCGAGCCGGCCCCGGCGGCCGGCCACGAGACAGGCCACGAGACCGGCTCCTCCGCGCACACCGTACAACTGCCCATCGGGCCGCCGGAGTTGGCCGCCGCCGAACCGCACCCCGCCCCGCCGTCGGCGGCCGCGCAGCCGGTACCGGCGCCGGTCCTGCACGCTCCCGCGATGCCCGTGGCACCCGCCCGGATCGCCGCACCGTGCCCCACATGCGGGCGCCCGGAGCCGGGCCGCCCCTTCGCCCCCGTCCACCCGCAGCGCTGAGGACCGACGATGTCAGCCATCGCTCCCGCTCTCCCCGCCGTGCCGCACCGGCCGGCCACCGCCGCTGCGCCGGCCCCCCTCGCCACCACGGACGACCTGGTCAGCGGGCGGATCGCAATCGAGGACGTCAGTCCCTGCCTGGTGAACGGACGGCTGCCGGCCAAGGCGGTGCCCGACGAGGACTTCACGGTCTCGGCGACCGTCTTCAGAGAGGGCCACGGGGTGCTCGGCGCCCGGGTGGTGCTCCACAACCCGCAAGGCGAGCCGGAGCGCTGGTTCCCGATGCGCGAGGCCGTCCCGGGCACCGACCGATGGTCGGCGACCGGGGGGGCGAACGCACCCGGATACCTGACTTTCACCATCGAGGCGTGGAGCGACCCGCTGGCCGACTGGCTGCACGAGGCCGACGTCAAGATCCCGGCCGGCCTGGACACGGAACGCGTCCTGGCGGAGGGTGCCCGCCTGCTCGACAGTGTGGCCCGCGGCGTCCCCGACAGCACCGGCCGAGAGTAGCTCCGCCGGTGCGCCGCCACCCTGCGCGGCCCGCACCTGGCACCGGCCCGCCGGATGGCGGCGGTTCGCGCCCGCGGCGCCCTGGCCGTGGCCGCCTGCCACCCGCTGCGCGAACTCCTCACCACCGGGGTGGCGCGGTATACGGCCCCGGACCGAGGGAAGAACTCGTACCTTTCCCGGTCCACCCGCAGGGGGAACGGGCAACGGACGACCGGCACGCTCCTGGGAACGCACGCCGTCAGTGCGGTCTGCCCGCATGCCCTCTTGCACGCGGGCAGCCGCATCGGCCTCCCCCTCGGCAGCCGGCCGGACGATGGGCCGGCCACGGGTCGAGCGTAGAGGGATTGAGTCAGGAAAAAAGGAGCGTTCGTCATTTTTTTGCGAACAGCCGCTTCGACGAGCGCCCGGCCGCGTCGCGCACCCGTAGCCCCGGCAGCTCCACGTCGGCCGCGCCCGTCACCGTCCCCGCGCAGGGCGCGCCGGCGTGGTGGGTACGGGCCAGACCGGTGTCCAGGAGCGAGCGCAGCAGTGGATCGTCCGTACGCGCCAGATCCGGGCCCGGCAGCCAGGCGTCCAGCAACGCCCGGACATGCGCGGGCCGCTGCGGGACCGTGGGGGAGCGGACGCTGAACGCGCCCCGCTCCGCGTCCTCGGTGACCACCGGCACCCCCGTCTCGCTGCCGGGCGCCGGGCCGATGGCGGGCAGCAGCGTGGTGGCGCGCATGTCGTACATCGGGATCCGCGTGCCCCGCTCCACCGAGATCGTCACCGCCCGGACCGCCATACCGGAGGAGGCGGCGGCGCTCGACCTGGCTCGCGGCCCCGCGGTCGCCGCCATCGAGCGCACGTACTACACAGGCGGCCGCCCGCTGGAGACGGCGGATCTGGTGGCCCCCGGCGAACGCCTCCGGCTGGCGTACGAGATCCCGGGCGACCCGGAGGAGGACTGACGGCACGGACCCGGAGGCCGCGCCTTTTCCGGGGACACGGTGAGTTGGCGGATGGCGCTGCCTATGCCGGCGCGAAGGCCGGGCGGCGGCCCTGCCTCCGGACGTCCTGCCGGTGTCGACGAGTTGGGGTTCGGCGAGCCGTTCGCCGTACGGAAATCCGAACGACCGGGCGGCGGTTCCCCCCAACGTGGCGGTTCCCCTCAACGTGGTGGTTCCCCTCAACGCGGGGTGTGGATGAGCGAGAACCGGGCGCCCTCGGGGTCGGCCACCGTCGCCGCGCGGCCGTGAGGGGTGTCGTGCGGCGGCTCCAGGACGTTGCCGCCGAGGTCGACGAGCCGGGTGGCCGCCTCGTCCGTGTCGGCGACCTCGAAGTACGTCATCCAGTGCGGCCCCCAGTCGCGCAACAGGGCCGGGCCCACACCGTGGATGCCGGCTACGGGGCGGTCACCGAGGCGCAGGGTCACATAGTCGACGTCGGAGGAGACCACCGGCTTCTCCTCGTAACCGAACACCGACTCGTAGAACTTGGCGACGCTCGCGGTCTCGAAGGTCAGCAGTTCGTGA
>Ga0307516_10001471_pt1 | contig 32513 bp, 47 predicted proteins | sample 19_EM_MG_FD_203310 | JGI IMG/M metagenome (GOLD analysis project Ga0307516, IMG submission 203310) | Populus trichocarpa ectomycorrhiza microbial communities from riparian zone in the Pacific Northwest, United States - 19_EM | ecosystem: Host-associated > Plants > Roots > Unclassified | place...
GGGATGTCGATTGTCTACACATTGTCGACGGGTTCAACGGGTGCTGCTAACCACCAGTCCTTAGGCACAGTGCCACGACCCGTCACTCGAGAACGGTGGACTGTGCTAGACAAAACCCGTGTTTTCTTCTTCGAGTTTTGAGGCGGTTATGATGCGAGTGCTCTAGATGTGTGTGTGTGACTTTCCTGGATCTCTCCAGCGGGGATCGTTTTCTCCGCCAGTAAGGATATCAATGGTGTGTTCGTGTGAAAGGGTAAACCCCTTGCATAAATCCGGGTGACATCCTGTGCAAGTCCACCGGAAGTACGCAGCCCGACACGATCGGTTTCGGGAGCAGCTCTGTGACGAACGGGATTAACCAAATGAAATTTCGGCTCCCAGAGATGTGGGTCGTTACAAAACCCCTCTTCAACCGGCGCACGAGTTACAAGCCACGAGGCTCCAAAAAAATAGTAAAATACTTGCAACACTCCTGAAGTAGCCGTAGATATTACGTTGCAAAATTATTCGATACCACCCGCACCCGGGAAGAGGCGGTCAACATTACGATCGAAGGCACAGAGAAATAGAGAAAGTGAATGAACAGGAAGGAACCCCTCTCAGCACCCCACTGCGCAATTCGACTGATATCAGCTCAAAGCTAAAGCCCCATTATCGCCATCGCCCTACTGCAGGACACCGCGACGTCAGCATTGTCTCGTAGCCTATCTGATTTAAACTGCGAGCTGTAATCCCACAGTCTCTGGGAAAGCTCAGCTTACCTTGCTGCGTGTGGGCCACGGTACATCCTTCCCACGCACCACCGCTACCCGTGCTCCTCTCTCGTGCAAGAGCTCGACTATGCGCGTATTCCAGTTCTTTCTCGCATAACCAAGTGCCGAACATCCATTTTCGGTAACATGGTCGAGCTCACAGTCGGTTCTTGCAATCAGTATCGACACTGCTTCATCAACGTCATTTTCCCGAGTACCGATTGTCAATGCGGTTTCCCCATCTGGGTTCTTCGCATTCACATCGGCTCCATTGTTCAAAAGGGACTCCACCACCTGCCGCGAACTCTGCGAAGACATGGCCAGTAGGAGAGGTGTCATCCCCTCGCTATCTCTCACGTTGAAATCTATCCCCGGAGGGTGCGCCCAATCGATTACATCCTGAAGCCCCCATTCGGTTGCAAAAAACAGTGGATCTTCATCTTGGTATTTCGTATGAAGCCAAAGAAGATCTCTGACAAGATTCCAAAGCTCCTCGGAGAGCGGCGTCGCATGTCTGCCAAAAGGAATGTGTTGGGCATGGTCATACCAATAGTTCCAAGGATACCATAAGTCCAAACTTATCTCGGAGTCGCTCGGCTTGGAAAATATGAGGGTAACTAGACGATGACAGGTTAGCCGTTGCCAGTAACTAGTTCCAGAAGAATAAACATAGCACTAACCACAGGTGAGTGCCAGCGATGCGTGTGCGGTTGGGTTGTCAACAAGGCAAGATGTAACGTATGGGTTGTTTATCGAATCTTGGGATAACTTTTCCTTCGGTTGCAACAGGAATTCCTTCACGGTTCTGTGGGTGAAGCGAAGCGCATCGCCGCGCCTGTCTTTGAAGACTGCTACCAGCGAGCCGCAAGCCGTCAACATTTGGCGTGTAGTCGGCAAGATTACATCATCTAGATTAAACGACTTGTCGCCGTCGACCGCAGCACAGACAGCTTGCATCCCTAAAACTGTTATTGACGCAATCGCCATTGTGATCCAAAGCAAGATGCGTTTCCGCATTTCCAGCTCTTTTTCGTTTCCGTTCGATCCAAGACGGCGAAGCATGAGTTCGTACATGCCGCTTATCCCCTTTGGCATGGCTCGCAGACGGTCCGATACCTTTTCCGACGAAGGCATCTCCAGCTCCTCTAAAACAAGAGCTACATTCGAGTTAGAATGTTGCAAGAAAGAAACCAGCCTGAAGCATCCACACTGAGAAATGAGATAGGGCGCGAAGTTGAGTAGCGACGGTCAAGCCATTAATGAAACTAACACTTGAAAGCACGTACCAGCGTACCGAAACATCCCTTCTGAATTTTCGTTCACCGTGGCGATGATTCTATCTCGGTGAGGTAACAGGCTTTCGTTACCCTCCACTTTCTGAGTGATGAACAACGCGATATCTGCCGTGGCATTCATCTCGATTGTGGCCACGCCTGGTATAGTTCTGAAAAGATGGCCGACCACAGGGCGCCCAGTTAGAAAAAACCGCACATCAGATGGCTGATGGGTTTCTCGTAGCTGTAAAAAGTTGGAGACAAGGGAAGAATGGGTGCATTCATCGAGTGCGTCAAGTAGAATGATGATTCTCCCCGGATATCCCTGAAGCATTTGGGTGACAATTTCCCGAAGATTTTCGAAATCCCTAGGGCGCTTCGTCTTGCTGAAGAGGACATTGGATTGGCATGACGAGCGCAAGATCTCCATCAATCGCCTCTTTTCACTGCCACTGCTGGCATCGATGAGCTGAGCGACAAGGCTTGCCATCATTTCTGACGCCGAAGTTGTTGCTGCATCATCGTCCCGGAAAAAATAGTATAGGACTACGTCGTTTATCTTTTGTAATTCCAGCACCATATTGGCGGCGAGGACTGACTTTCCGGCTCCTAAAGACCGTCCAGCGGTTAGCAACCAAATGCTGGTTAATCTGGTGGTCTGGATACATACCCGGTATTCCCTCTATCCAAAGATGTCCGTTCCCAGTATCCTGAGCCCAGCTCTTGTATTCCTTGTGCTCGGAGATCCAACGGCAAGTACCCGGTAGTTGTCGGGCCAAGTGTATCTTACGTGAAGTTTCTGGATGCGTGGCCTCAAGCCAAGTCAACGCTTGCAAGTGTTCTGCGAGAGTATTAACACAACTAGAATCTTTCATCGAGTACACAATATGCTTGCCTTCTGGGATTCTCATCTGCTTGAACTCTCCCGCGAGCTGCTTGAACTGCGCACTCCGAACATCTGCGATTTGTTGCCTGTCAAACATCATACCACACGTGGAAATATTGTTGACTGGGCTGTACCTTGAACTCCCTCCATTGTAGCCATCAGTGCTAGAGTCTTCAGCTGTAATTCTTTCTTCTCGATCTCGTCCAGGTACGGAAGGATCTCGGAAGAGAACGGTTTCAGTTGCCGCGTAAACCTCTCTAGCCAACAATAAGCTCGCCGTCAGAACCAAAGAACTCAGGAGTGGGCTCACTCGATGGTGGGGGTGCAAAGTAGTGCTTTGCCTTTACGGAAAAGACCAAGACTGCAGCATAGAATTCTGGAAGTGCTGCCTCGAGTCGGTCCCGCAGATGTGCCGACGAGGAGCGGAGAGAGTTTGCGTATATACCCGAGTAGAATTCACAATTTGCCATTGTGGTGATTATTGTGCTGAGGGCGTTCTCAAGGGCTTCGATACTCTCTTTGTGGTTGAGGTAGACCTATGAGCGATAGTCAGCGCGGTAACACAATCGCCCGACCGCTGTATAGACTCAAGCAGCTGAGCCATATGGCCAAGGGCTTCAGGTTGGCGGGGGTGTTGAGCTGGGGTTCCTCCCTCCAGTCCGAACAGGCGGAATCCAGTAACTCAGCAAGGGGATTGAAAGCCCGGACTTACTTGGAGGAGAAACCTCGCCGAGGCCCAGACCAGCGAGGTTATCTCCGGGCTGTGGTTGACGGCAATGTCTACGGCTTTGGCATACTTGTCTATACCCTCCACGATTCTGTCGAACCGGTCTCGGAGGAAAACGAGTTCACCGGCGCTGTTTTTGTACGTCCATTTCTGTTTGTCTCTATCGTTCCGAGCCTCCTCTGCCTCATTGAGAGCGGAAAGGATGCATTCGCGAGGTGACAACTCGAATTGAGGACCAAATTTTCGCCGTTCGTCGTCATTCAGCTTCTTCTTGGCAATGTTGTATGCCTTCTCCCAATGCCCACTGATGTATGTACGATGTGTAGGTCAGCGACTGGAATCAAAGAGTCTGGTAGTTACTGACATGTCTTCTGTATCTGGAGCATTGTGAGGCTTGGTCGGCGGGGCGGGTGTTGGGGTGGAAGCGTCCTGACGCGACGCATCGCCGCACTCATTCCTGGACCGACTTGTGGAGGAGGAACGCTTCCACTGCGATGAGCTACCGGGAACACGCAGTAAATTCTTTTTACCATGCTGTCGTGCCCGGCGATCGTGCTGCGACGTGGACTCCGACACCCGACCCGAGTCACCCGACCCAAGCGACGCCGAGGGATCGCCCTTCCGAAGCCAGCCTAGGAATTTGTCCATGCTGTAAGATATCGATCCGAACTCCGAACGTCCGATGGGTGATTGGGACAAAATAGCGAATTTTCGGTTGCGTGCCTTGAGCGTCTCGAGTTGAACTGTAGCCTCCCCGCAAAGAATCAGCACCTGCGGCTGGCAAATATCGCTGCGGGGCTGTGTTTGTACAGCTCAGCGGCTCGGCTCGTGCATGTGGTAAGACATTGTCACGCGCGAGGATTGCTTGACCGATCCACACCAGAGGAGTGGAGAAGATGATTGGACACCAGTGGCTGTCGTTGTAGAGTAGCCATCCCGGCGAATCGCACGCGATTCTGTTTTGTATCTCGAAACCTGCCCAAAAAAACGAGGTCTGTGTTTTTCCTCGAGTGGGTGTCAGATGGGTGCGGCTGGTGTCATTATCTTTGGTGGATCAACTCATAGGCTGCTGCTGTCCATTGTCACGATCCTGTCTGAGTTCGCGAGCCACTAGATACTTAGCTGGAGAAGTGCCACGTAGTGTAGTCTACTCTAGAGTAGATTGCCGCGCTAGTATACTTTTAGGTGTTAATACCTGTTCTTAATTTCTTTTTTTGCTGTAGACAATTGGATTGTTAGCCACGCCAGCCTTTTTAGCCTAGCCCCTCTTCAGATTACCGTACCCAAGGAGCGGAGCATTACCCTTGGTAAACACCCCATAGATGTAATCACTTTAGCAATAGAACTTGCAATGGCCATTTACCATTCGGCATGTTGGTGATCAATTAGTGATTGGAGCAACGGGGCGGCTCCATATCTGCCGCGTCAGGTAGGCGCAGTGCACCATGACCACCACGCACTTTGCCACCCTTCATCGGAACATCCCTACTTCTTCTTGCCCGGGCCTCTCCGCAAAGCCCCGATAGGAGCGGGCTCGCTTCTTTGCAGCCAACATGCCAAGCCATGCCCCAGAACCCGAACCGCGTAGAACGAGCGCCCCCACCTGTAAATAACTATGCTGCTGCCCGTGGAGGGCTTCGTGCTGGCCGTGGAGAAGAACCATAACGACAGTGGATGATATGTTGGCGATATAGACCTGTGCGGATCGCGATTACCGAACCACAGAAATCCAACCAGCGTCGCGGGCCTCGCTATTCACCGTGCTGTCCCTGGACGTGCAGTTGTCCGCCGGACACTCTGCAAGGTCTTCTTCGCCCTCGTCCGGACTGCGGGCCATGCCTAATTCATCGCTCCCGCGCTCCTCCCTCTCCTTGCTAGGGACCTTCCTCCTAGCGTCGGTGTCCACTAAGAACTGAATAATTGTTGGACGGAATGCGTGGATGCTGCCAAGAGGATCACAGTAGGAGGAGAGGGGGGCAGAGTCGTATTGTCGTTGTTCGTAAGAAAGAAGAAGCAACTGTCTTGAACGATCGAATAAATTTTGCTCCTGCTCCTCGCCTTACCCAATCGGAGACACAACGAACTCCCACGGCAAAGCACCAACAGCACCGGTACACAGATCCAGCGACGAGAAGTGCTTCAAACAAGAATCGCCTGCGACAGCCTCTCATCCGCGATGCCGGGATGCTCTCTGTCCGGAACGATGGCAGGTTGATCGCACCACCAGCACTCGTTGGTTCCGCGATTGTGGATCCAGTAGAGGTATTTTGCGGGTGCCGGCGACCAGGGAATCCGGCTTGCTGCTTCTCCACTGCCTGCACTTTGCATTGCAGACCGAGCTGGAGATCCAGGGATATGTGCGCCCGCGCCTCTGGATGCGACGTGGGGGAGGTCAGGGACGCGGCAGGGGGTTGGCCGGTGACCGTCAGCCGCGTTACGCGCCGAGCACATAAAGACGCCTGTTGTGAGATCCCGTACTCCAGAGGACATTGCAAAGGAACCCAGGCGCCTGCCCCCTCCCCCAGCTCGGAACTGAACGAACAGATATCTGCCCTCGATGTCACCGGAGCGAAGTCGCAAAGAATTGGTGGTAGCTTGGTACCGCGGCGAACCGCGGCTTTAAGAGGTCGGACGTCCCTGGCGCGCTCCCGATCCAGCATCGCCCTGCACCGCCACTGGTGCGCAGATGGCTGAGAGTAGAGCGCTCGTATCGTAGCCGCTCCCCTACGGCGGATATACGGGACATGCTAAGGACTCCTGGCGCGCAGCCTTTTTCGGCTTACATAAGAACCGGAAAAAAACACCTCCTTCGATGAGCTCCCACCTGTCGTCCGCCGCAAGAGAGAAAACCTCCGCGTGCTTCGGTCCCCCCCGTCGCAAGGAGCCGCAGAAGCCATCCAATATGGGGGGGGGATATCCTGTCGAGTGACGCCTGGTGAGCACGAAGTGAGCGTGCAGGGGAGGGTGCATGGTTGCGTGTGCGAACGTTTCGTTCAGTCGATGGATGGGAGCGCTGGCTGGCTGGAGGAATGAGATGAGGGTGAACTCTACCTACTAGGCCTATGCGAGAACGCCATCCCGACGCCCGCACCGCCACAGCACCGCTGCAGTCCATCCTCGGACGTCAACTGCCAGCCCCCCCGAATCGCGCTCGCCCGCATTATCCATCGTCGTTCGGAGCAGCTGATCGGTACGCGCAATGGCCACGACCAAGCGGAGAACACTCTACGTACCTGCTCTATGCCGTTCCGATCAGCTGCCGGCACGCGTCTCGTGCGAGACCTAACTACGTACAATGTATGTACTCTATGTACTCACTGCTGCAGACTTAAACTTTATGCACGCTTCAGACAGACTGCTCCGCGAATGGCGTCACGAGCCATCACGCAGCCGACCGGTGGATACTCGCGGGGAGACACATCACTTAAGCGTGATCGTGACTACGTACGCCACGCATCTGGGCTAGACATGTAGAGTGTGTATCGGGACCAAGACACGCCCCCCACCGAGTCGGCGGCATGTGCACTCCCAGCCGACACCATGGCGACGGGAATCGCAGACGAACGGCGCAAGGAAGAAGGCGAACGGCGCAAGGAACAAGACGAACGGCGCAAGGAAGATGATGAACGGCGCAAGGAAGAAGCCGAACGGATTGGACGTGAGCGGCCAGGACTCTCCCTCAACCAGGCCACGATGGCGGACGGCGGAGGCGATCCACCATGTCTACATATGTATGTGCTTGCAGCCGACTGCTAGCTCGCGCCACCATGCGGTCTGCTGTTCAGCGCGCCGGAGGTTTCCCCTTCAGGCTGGGGCGAGTCGGCCAGAGCAGCGGGGGGGATCCGGGACACAGTCTTGGCGGCGCATGCTGATTGGTCCATCCGGCTGACTGGGTTTTATTCCCACCGAGCAACCGCCCGCACACCACACCACACCGCACCACACCACGCCGGTGTTTCTCGCGTGGACTCGCCAGCACGCACGCGCCATGCCGGCTGCGGTTAGTTCGCGTCGGACCCTGCGCGTTGCCGCATCGAGCGCGAAAAGGGGCGAGCGAACGAGCGGCGGGCGACGGCGATGGGCTGCGAGATGGCAGGCGGATCATCACACAGCGACGGCCGCCGGCGCGTCGGGCTGTCGTCGCTCGAGTGCCATTCCGGGCCTCGCGCACCGCATCGAGCCGCACCTCCTCCGGAGAGGATGTGGAGACGGAATCCCTCCGCGGGTCGTCTCTCGCGCTCTCTCGCATCCAGAATCACCCCCCCCGACCGCGGTCCGACATCCGCACAACAGCGCCCGCTGGCTGGCCCCGTACCGCACGCCGAATCACCGATCCTGCCGCTGCACGTCTCTTCCGTCCTCCTCCTCTCGACCGCTTCTTCCGTATTCGGCCCTTGCCCGCAGCCTGTCCTGCCCGCTCGCACGCGCAATCCCGTCCGCATTCCTCCATCCCTCCGTCCGTCCGTCTGTCTGCAACCAGCTCTGCGCCGGCAGGTGGCGGGTGGCAGGCTGGACTGCTGTGAACCCCTACCGCCCCCCAAGATACACTGCACCCCCCCCCAGGCGCCCACCCGGCATTTCGCATAGGGAGCTCTGCGTCGAGAAGCAGCTGTGGCAGGATCTATCTATCCAGAGACTCCTATCCAGAGACGCCTGCCTAGAACCACTCTAGCCAGAGCCAACCATCCAGCCTGCCCATCCATTTAATTACCTCCGCCTGTCGGCCGCTACCTTGCCCCCCCCGCCTACCTCCACTGCTTCTGTTCTCTCTTCAGCTCGTCCTCGTCCTCGTCCTCGTTCTCCTCCTCCAGAACCAACCCATCCGCCGTGCTACTGGAGATCTCGCACGCACGCACGAAGAGACAACGACGACCACCAGATCTCACCCCTCAACTCAGCCCCGAACGATCACCGGCACCAGCCGAACGATCCCCCCCCCCAGATCCGACAGCGATAAGCCAGCAGCGCGCACGCACACACGCAGCGCATCTCGCACGCACTCGCGCCATACGTCGGTGCAGTGCAACTGAAGATGGGCTTTCTCGATAAACTTCAGTCGAGTGCGTCACCTCCCTCCCAGCATGGCCTCCGTCTCTCTGTCCCCCCGGCTAACAGGATCAATTTTTTTTTGAAAAAAAACTACAGAGTTCGAACTGTACAAACTGGAGCAGCGTTACACCAAGCGCAAGAGAAGAACCACCTTCATCTCGGAAGCCGTCTACGTCGAGTACATACTTCCTCCCACACACTGCTCCAGCGCAAGGGCTAACGGGATACAAAAAGCGGCGAGTACGTCTACGCCAACGGGCAGCAACCAGCCTCGCCACAGCGATCCGCATTCAGAGTATCCAGCTTCACGACCGGCAGCACGCGCACACAGTAGCCCCCCACCGCGGTCCGGAGCGAAGGAAGAGGAGAGAGACCGGAGAGAGAGAGAGAGAGAGGGATGAATTGCAAAACGAGAGGACAAATCGATCGATCGTTCAACCTACAAGTACAGCAATCAACCATTTAATCGCTCCCAACTTCTTCCCACCTCTCCTTGTATGAGGTTATGTTCTTTAACGCTCGCTTCTTCTTTTTTTCTCATCAACTTAATGCTGTACAGATCTCTGTTGCTACCTCCCTTGCGTTGTTGGGTGATGGATATGTAAACTCGGGTTCACTTCAGTCAAACCCCCCATCCTATTTTATCTTCTTTTTTTCGCTCTTCTATCCGTGTATATATATATACCACTACGTTTTTTTTTTTTTATCTTTCGAGAGAGGAGATATGTACCTACCCTAACCAAAAAAAAAAGGAAGATAATTGATCCTCGCTGTTTCCCCTTCTTTCCGCGGAGAAAAAATAAAAAATAAAAAAAAACTATCTACATAGATCCACTATGTATGTGCTCTGTGTAGGCGAGGTGTAATGACCATAACCATGACTGCGACCTTGGCGAATATCTACATATAGACTACCTAGTTAGTTATGGGGGAGAACTTCTGTCCGTGTGTTGCACAGCAATAATATAATAGTGGTGGACAAAACACAACTGTGGCGCTCGGATGAAACGTACTAGATATGTATCTAACAACCCAGCTACCGAGAGTGTTATTGTCACCAGGGTGGAGGGGGTCGGGGGGCGGAAAAGCGGAAGCAGCGGAGGAGAGGGGGTTTACATTAGATAGATAGAATGTGTACGAGTTATGCGTGTATGTAAGGTCATATGTACGCTAGATATATATATATATATGTATATATACATACACAAGCACAGGCGATTCCCGGACCGTTGAAGTGGGGCTTTTCCCCTATGTACCATATGTACATATGTACGGATACGGAATGCGGCATTATTAGCCGGGGAGGGCGTGTTTGTCTGCTAGACTAAGTATGTATCATGTATGTACATATGTATGTTCTCGGGACGGTGGAACGGTCGTCGTTCCGGCCGAGTGATATTTCGTCCCCTTTCCATCGCCACAGCTTAATGCAACATGACATGACCCGCAGAAGACAAAAAAAAAACGTAAGAAAGTTCGCACATATGAAAAAAAACAAAAAAAACACAGAACTGCAGAGCAAGCAATAGAAAAAAAAAATCAGTCTTGAATCTCTCCTGCATGCATGCGTTATATATATAAAAAAAAGAGCAGTCTCTATCGTGCGGCAACGGCGACGGCGACGACAATCCCCCAAAAACAGAACGCCCCATTCGCTATGGAAAGGAAAAGGAAGGAAAAAAAAAGCAGAAAAGAATAAAAGAAAGTAACCGCGGTCGCTCAACTCACTCGCAAGTGATAATTAACTCTACTCCCCCTCCCCCCCGCCCTCCTCCTGCTCCCCGTCCTCCACCTGGCCGGCGGCCGAGAACAGCGGCCGATGGAGACCCCGCAGACTCTACCTCCGAACCCTCCTCCCCGCTGCGAGCCTACTGATGCCCACGACCGCCGCAGCTGCCGCACCACCGCGTCCGCCGCCCCTCCCCGCCGCCGGCTGCGGCTGCTGCGCTCCCCCCACTGTCGGCGTTGGTGCTCTGGCGGGTGACATCACCGCTGTCGCACCGCCGTTCCCACCGCCCGCAGTGCTGGCACTGGTGGCGAGGGAAACGCCATTATTGTTGCTGCCGTACTGTTGTTGTTGCTGGCGCTGCTGGACCGCTTTGAACTTCTCCAGCAGCTCCATCCACTTGATGTCGTCGGTGCGGCCCTTGAGCCGAGTCGGCCGCTCGTATGTGGTTGACGAGGTGGGCGCGCGCGGCGCCACGTGGAGATAGCCGATGGCGGACACGCTGTTGAGGCGGTTCTTCAGCGTGCCAAAGGCCGAGGACTGCGGGAGGAGCATGAGCAGGCCGTAGAGGCATTTGTAGAGATAGGGATATTTCTCGGGCTCGAGGAGCTGTAGCCGGAGATACGTAAAGACGGGGGATTCCAAAAGGTGCACGAGCTTGTCGACTTGGATGAGCAGGTTGACGGTGATCTCGAGCTCGGCGAAAGTGTGCAGCAGATTCGAAGCCTGCTCGTACGCCTGCGCGAGGAGGCAGAGGGAGAAGGTTGCTACGGCGTTGTGGCACCACGACCGGAACAAAGTCACGAAGAACGTCTGCCCGTCTTTGGTGTCGAGACTTCTCAGGCGTTTTCGGAGCTCGGCTAGTTCCGGCGCGGTGATGAGGTTGTTGTTTAGGTTTTGCACCATTATCGAGGCGAACTCGACGTCTTCGTCCTTCTCCAAGATATCTGCGAGCGTGCGATATATGCGCTCCGGATTTAGGTTCACGCAGAGGTGTCGGATAATAAGGTTTCCACGGGTCTCGAGCAGCCGACGGTCCGTGGAGAACAACGATAGCAAACTATGCATGAAAGAAGCGAAATAATCATCCTCGCTGTTGTGAGAGATTTGCGACAGTAACTGCAAATCCCTCGTCACGACCTGTTCCGAGGGATCCGAGAGCGTTTTTAGAAGAGCAGGGAAAGTGCCGTCATTGATGGCCAACATCTAAATATTGTATGAGCATTGTTGCCTCTACGTGGGCGATATCGTAGATTCTTTACCTTCCGGGGTGCTTTACGGTGAAGCATGAGCAGCCATTCCAGAGCGACCACTCGCGTCTGTTCATGCTCGTTAAGGAACTGCAGCGTCAACGCGTTCACTGTTGCCGCGTAGTCCAACTCCCCCGCCTTCGTGACTGGCGGCGTTGCCGTGCCGGGTGTGGGCGTCGAGACCGTAGGAGTTCCGCGGCCTAGATCGATCTCTTTGGACAGTGACGGCCGGAGCTGCGAATCCCTCCGTTGCTGTTGATGCTCGCCGGCAGCTTCTTTGTTGGTGAGTCTCGCAAGTGCTGGTATGGTTGCTGGCGCTACTTGCGATGGCGAGTCCTCTGCGAGTGATATTATCAGTTTCAGCAATGAACTATTGACTTTTGTTGCCGCATGCCGGACCAGTTCTGTGGGGTGGGCGATGGCCGGCAACACGTGCGACAGCAGTCGTGGCACGAACGGCAGGAGATCCTCCGGGCATATGTCGAAGAGGTTGTCCACCCATCGCAGCGCAGTCAGCTGGATCTCTTCCTCCAGTGCATCCAGAAGCGGAACCAGGATATCTAATATCTTGTGGTAATTCACTTCCACATCCTGCCCTGGGATCCAACTACCGTCTGCGCCATCTTCCTTCTCATCCATCGGGGTTGCCGTATTCGAGCGGTCATCATCGAGACTCAATTTCTCCGTTTGCCGGAGCGCCTCATCCGTGCCCGTGCTGCCGTCATCGCTCAAGGTCCTCGAATATCCTTGGGCCGTCCGGTTCTTTCGCGATTCCTCGACCCCACGTTTCACCCGCGCTATCCTCTTGATCTCCGCCAGGAACCCCTCCAGCGCCTGCTGCGTAGCGACGTGCACGTCCTGATTTGGATCGCTGAGGAACCTAAAGAGACCGCCTAGGAATGCGGGAAGGTGCGTGACGAGTTCGAGGTCTGGGATCGAGTCGAGCAGCGTTATCCAAGACACCAAGAATATCCGAGTAAACGGATTGATTACGTGAATTCGCTCTTTGAGGAGAGGAATAAACCGAGGCAGCGAGAATGCAGTGGGAAACGGCTCGTCGTCCGCATACGTGGGCGAATTGCCGTCATGTTCCGTCTCCACAGCACTTTCCTCCGGGGAATTTGTCTGGAGGACCGAGATGTACGAAGCCGCTGACTCGGCGACGATATCCTTCACCAACCGATCCAACAACTCCGCGCCGTTCTTCACCGAAAGCTCAGGGTCCGCCGCCAACTATCCAGCACACAGCACTCGTCAGACCTCCCCGGTGCCCCGCATTCATCAGTTCCACCCTCGAACACATACCTTCGACAGCGCATCGAAAACTTCATTGAAGAACGGTAGTATCTCTCCCTTGGCCACCTTTGCGATATTGTACATACTCTCGCAAGCGTAATACCTGACGCGTGCGTCCTGATCGGCGAAACACGCAAGCACCGGCGGCACGATCTGATCGAGATATCTCGCGACTTCCTGTGAATGAACACTTTCAGCGCGCGCTTCATCGGAAGCGGGTCATCTAGAGCGAACCTACCGATCCCAGAGCTATCGATGCTGCCGCCAACCCAATCAATCCACCATTGCGGGCATGCGGTTGGTGCACGGCGTATGCATAGTCGTGGCAGAGTTGCTCGATGATGGTATGGACTTTTTCGTGGTCGCCGTGGAAGAGACATTCGCGTACTGTCTTCTCGAGGCTGACGGCGGTGTCAGCGAACACGCCTTTCCCAGACAGGGCTCGAAGCTTACTCAAGTGCACCAAGCTTGCGGCGGTCGTATAGTTTGTCGTTCAGACTCCGTTGAATGGTGGGATCCATGGGTGGAGGCTCGGACGCACGCGTGTGTGTACAGAGACGAGATACAGAGTATAAGGATCGAGAAGTTTTGGAGCTTTCTTTTTGGCTCTGAGTGGAGGAGATGAGGTTGGGCTACCGCTTGGTTAAATCAAGGTGCAGCTACGGCGAGCGTGGCGGGGGGTGGGGGTTCATCAATGTGATCAACGAATGACAATGGCGAGGGACCGCTGCTGCGGGGAAGGAAGTGCAGCCGAGAGAAAGTTGGTTCGCTTTTTCTTGCAGGATGAGTTGTTCGCTCGCTCGTTGTTGTCCGGCGCTGGACGTTCACGTTGGGTTGGTATGCAGCAAGATTGGCGAGATGTGAGATGTCAGGAGACAGAGATAGGTAGCACAGGGCAAAGAGAAGTAGCTACGTCAATGGGACAGCCTAGAGCTCCAGGAGGGTCTTGGCTAGCGGTTCTGTTGCTCCGCCTGCCACCCCGCATCTGCTTCCGCAACCCTGCGTTGCGTGTTTGCGCTTCAATGAGTTCGCTGACAACAATGGATTATGTAAGCCAAAGTTAATGGTGCGACCCGATACGACAGCAGTCTGATGCCATTGCATTGCTTCAAATTTGAACCTACCACCACCACCTCTGCTGAATCTTGCGGCGGATCTCAGCAGTGACTTGCATACCTGGGCGACTGTACTTCTTCGTGCTCCGCAACAGCTTCAAGGCTTTTGCCTCCAAAAATATCCTTTGTTCTTCAGTCTCGATGGCGTTGCGTCGATCTTCGCGCTCAGGGATACATAGTTGCTGCTCTGGTTCGGTTCCTTGTCCGAGAAGGAAATGACCGCCGGATCGACACTGAGAGACGATGGATATACATATCTTTCTCTAAGGGAGAGGACAGACGGAGTTGTTGCGCTGGCTGGGTCGAGTCCCGTCGGCATACGATGGAGGGCATTACCAATCAAGCAACAATACAGTATTCCATGTAACATAGTATTTGTGCATCATCAGGCGTGAATTCGCATAGAGTTTGACTCTTGTGTCCGGGTAAATTCCTATCAGAAATGATACTGTAGGAGTGCGTCATTGTAAGCCGATGCGTATGGACCGTCAAATGGTTGACTGGCATCTGACAAGCATTGAAGAGGGATCCTTAGCACGGCCTCTGGAATACAGTATCGAAACACCCGTTTTGTATGTTACAAAAACTGAGTACACTAACAATGCGGGACCCATATGGCATTAATCGAACACTAGATACCATTTCGAGTGCCCCTTGGATTCCTGTCAACACTTGAGTAATACATCTCGGATGCCAAACCGATCAGAACACTGAATACCATAACAAGAGTGGGGTGAAACTGCTACCGTATTCATACTGTACTGGGCTGGGTCGAGTAGGAGCATGGTATTAAGCTTCCACCGTCTACTTACAAACTACCGCACAAAATTTGAAACCCTGGGTAAGCATTTTTTTGCACTGCGCGATTGGTGCCTGTGGATAGGAGGACTCGTCCGCTTAGCCATAAACAGGAAGGGCCACGTCGCCGCTGCAGACAGAAATTTATAGTGGTATAAAGATCGTGATTTCTTATATAAAACCCGTGTTCCTAGAAAACATAGAGACAAAGCGAATAAAAGAAGAATAGAAAAATGAAATAAAAAAAGAAGGGACAAAAATAGAAGGGAGAAAGAAAAAAGAAGGCGGAATAGAAAAAACTCCCATTTTTTTATGCTAGTATTAGAATTGGATACGGTATCCAGCCCGCATCGGGACCCTGAGTTCAAAGCACGACCGCACCAGGATCGCTGCAGAATCTGATAGAATGTAAATATCAATTTTGATACGTGTTGACCAGCTAGTACGTATGACTCGTAATACTGTATTCTTTTGCAGATAGTAGTAAGATTGCTGCTGGACTGAAAATCCCTGCTTCTGTACTTGTATGTAAGAGCACATGGAGTGTCTTCATCCCTAGGGTTATCGCGATTACTAATCCCTTCTCTTGGCCCAGCGCGGCCGTTCTTGGTGTCCCGTGTAACCTTGCCGCAGCCCTTCGCTTCCCCAACCCGTGTCTCATGCCCGCTCCATACAGTAGTTTGCTTTTGTGGACATTTGAAGACATGCTCTCCTCTCACATGAGTTTAGCGGCAGTCGTGTGCGGATTCTTACTTAATGCCAGGGGGAAAAGCCAACCTGTCCCGGTTTCCCTACAAGGCCGCATCTCGAGACCCTCTTCTTCTCACTCAGCGTTGCATCTCCGCTCCCCCCGCTGCAGCAACGAAACACGAGGCACCTTCGCGAGCTGCTGCGACTTCGATTTCCGTTCGAGATGCCGAGCGCGTAAAGACACAGTCGCACCATCCGCCAACTGACACCCACGTTCTTTTACCCCACGTTCTCTTGGCTACCTTCATCTCCTCATTCTTCTTTGTCCTTGAATTCTTCTTCTCATTATCATTCTCTTCTTCTCAACGGCTCCTTTCGGCGCTCATTCACATTCTCTCCTTCAAGAGCTTACCTTCCTCTTCCTCCCCTTTTGTCCAAACAAACCTGACATTCCGAGCCCACCCATACAACTTACGCACTCTATCCGTTCGTCCTCACCGGCTGCATACAGAGTGCCTCCACGTGTTTCGGCTTTCGGCGACTGGCAGCTTAGGATCGATTAATATTGCCTGCGCCCCACGGACCTCACCCGATCGGACCCCTCCATCCGTACGTCACTCCGAAAATCCGATACGATGGCGACAGCAATTACCACGAGAAAACGCGCATATTCTACCACGGCGACCCCATTGAGGTCTTTCTCCTTGGCGTCGCGACCGCTGGCGGATCCGGGAAACGGATGTCTGAACACCGGGATCGGGGGTTCCGAGCACATACAGGTCTTGTTTGCACACTCGGAGTCCAGGATAGTCAACTTCACCTTTAGTGCCTCAGCGCTCAACGGAGATCCGCTACCCTGGAGTAGCCCGTTGGAGAGAACTATTGCCTCCGGTTATTACTCCATCTTGCGTTTGTTTCTCTTTGGGATGATCCGGCTGACGCCCCGGGTAATAGGCCCACTGAGGATCTACAAGACGATACCACACAATATTGCGTTTCTGCAGTCTGGACCCGCACTCAAGCCATTGCTGTCCCGGACCCAATGCTGGAATCTGGACGGGAAGAAGGTTTTTTGTCTTCAGCTACGACCAGGAAACTACTGGCGGATCGAAATATTAGGGTAGTTGCAGCTCGACGCTCCGTTTACTTACTTCGAGACGAAAACCTGACGGGGAGGGGCTTAGACTGGACTTTCAACTCGATATCAAATGCGCCGAATTTCGGGATGCGATGGCGAAGCTCGTGGCTTTCGAAGTCACCGCATGCCCTTTCTCAAGGACTTTGACCTGCATCCCGGTCATGTCGACGCCAGAAGTTCTTCAGCCCGCCAAAGTCTGGAAACGACCGGCGCCAAGGTGGGTCAAGAGTGCGGAAAAGGCCAAATCGTCGGTAGTCGATCCTCGGAATGAGGGTCCTGGTGGGCCCCAGTTCACCCGGAAGCAAGCGGAACGAACCGCAATTCCCGATGAGGTTGGGCCGAAGTTAGATTGTGCGATACCGCTCGGGGAAGGGCCGTCGCAAGATCTTCCGAAGCTGTCGAAGAAAATGAGCTGGAGAGAAACATTCCCCGAGACCTTCCAGCAACGCCGAGCACTGTACGAATCGCCGAGTACGAGCCGCCGCACTAGTTTTGCGGAAGGATTCAGACCCTCGTTGCAGGAGTTGAGGCAGGGCGAAAACTCCCCGCGTCGAGGCTCTCTGGGCGGAGACGTTTTCTTGGGTCGATGGCCTCCTGCGAGCGCCATCGAGGCGAAGAGGGAAGTTCGTCTGGCTGACGCGGCGGAGAAGAACGACGATTGCGAGGAGGAGTATCAGGAGAATGTTAAATGTACCTCATTCGTGGAAGACTATGGTCTGGAGCCGGAGGAGGACCAGTCCGAACAGCTTAACGCATTCGGCTTACCGGCTACCGAAACATGCGCATCTACAGTATCGCCTCTCCCGATTAAGACGACGCAAATGGTGACCAGCGAGTTTGATTTCGGGGCGCTTCCTGAGTACTCGTCATCCATGGAGTCGGCCCATTGGCAGGACTTTACGCCACCGCAAAGCCCACTGTCCGGTGCTAAGCTCCAGACGCCTATCGGAACACCGCCCTCCCTTGTGGCACCTCCCATCTTGATTCACACGCCCGCACTCGGCGCGTCATCTCGACACCCCACTCGTCCATCGACCCCCGAGAACCCGGTCGCTCCGATCCACTGGTACACACCCGCGCAGCACATGGGCGCCTGTGACCAACAAAAGAACGATGGCCCTGCAATAGCGACCTCGGAGCTAGCCGCCGCCATGTCTTCCGAGACCCTACAGATCCCATACACGCCAACGCTGACCTCCGGTTCCGAATCCGAACCGGATGAGCTCGTCCACACTCCATCACGTTCACGTTCCTTCGCCATGGCAGCGGACACCTACGCCTCGCGACCACTCCGCCGTGCGGCGTCATCCCAGGTCCTCGCACGAACAGCTAACATTGCCGCTTCAGCCGCGAACTTCGTGGTCCTCAAGCCTTCCGCGTTCCTAGTCGCACTAATGTTCTCGATCGCGGCTCGCATCGCCACCCGCGCCGTCGCCGGTGCTGCACACTCACTCGCTGAGCGCGGAGAATTGGGGGTTTGGGACGACGACGGTGAGTACGGACTTGAGCCGCCAGCTAGGAGCGAACGTCGCCGCAGAAGGAGTGAGACGTGCGAGCAGAGTGCGTGGGGACTTCCGGAGTAAGCGTGGTTGTTTCTTTTCACCACCTATTTTGTTCGGTGTTCGTTTATGGGGGGGAAACGTGACTAACGAGTGCAGTCGGACCGTGATCAGGAGCAGGAGTAGACGGTCGAAGTAACATGTATGCGAGTGACATGCTAATACCATCCCCTTATCAACACTGTTGCTATCGATTACATTCTTTTCTGCCAGCTGTCCGTTCTTTTACATGGGTTGCACCTTCGCATCCGTACCCTTTATTTTTGTTCTTACTATACTCCCACTATCTTCTTCCTTTCATGATTTTTTTTTCATGCATAGCTTTACGCGGAGCGAGCGAGGCGTTTTTTTTCTTCTTATTCTTATTCAAGTTTTGTGGCAATCTTGTTTTATTATTCACACTCTGCTTTGCAGGTCGAACTTGGTTTTTATTCTTTATATCTTCGATCAGTCGGTTCACTTCTCATGTAAGGCACATGGTTATCATCAATTTCCTTTGTTTCGGGGTAGGTGGGATCATGGGCGGCGGATGGATGGATTTGGGTGAACAGGTTGGACTGTGATGGGGGAAACGGATGATGTATGCCATTTTTAGAAGGGTTCGAGAGCAGTGAGAATCCATGATGCGGTCCAGTATTTTTACTGGCTTGTCGGGCGACGGGTCTGTGACTTGGCGATGGGCTTACGTCGGGTATTTTTTTTTCGTTTTATCGTTAATCATGCAGATCATGGCGATACACATATTTTCCGTTTCCTGTCCACGCCCTTGCGACTCGTTGTGGCTCCCCTTTTGCCCTCCGCCGCGGCCTGTCCCCGGGAGTGTAAAGCGCCAGAGAAACAACAAAATGGAAAGCGGGACAAAAGAAAGCCGTTTCCCTGTCCCTCTCCCGCGGACACCAAGAAAGAGGACGCGTGGGTAGAAAGAGCGGCTGTTCCTCACCCCCGGTGCATCTCCTCGGCCTCCACTTTCCTCTCCTCTTCCCTTTCCCTCTGTTCCCTCTGTTCCCTCTATTCCCTCTATTCCCTCTGTTCCCGCTCCGACGCCTCTCTTTATGTGTCTTCCCCAGCCGGGACTGGTACTAGCCTCCCCACATCTTAGTGGGGGGGGGGGGGGGGGGGTCTAGTATCAATGACGATTTTACGTCAGCCAAGAAAAGAACCAATGACACGGCGAGGTGGCGGGGCGCGTGAGAATCCGTGACCGTTTCGCAGTCACTTGCAATACGACTGCAAAGGTGTAACGAAAGGAGATACTAGGAGTCCTAGCGACGGGAAATCACCAACTAGAATTCGCAAGTCTGACGATGTGATTCTTCGTGGAGACGTCCTGATCTGCGGGGGTGGGAGGTGGAGGGCTGGTTAGTGTATGCTAACGGTTAGACGCAGGCTGCGTCACTGTTGGTCTACTATTCACATATCCGGGCCGTGCGTATGTAGTGGCCGAGGAGAGGAGGAATGAGGTTAGGAGAGAGCGGGTATATACGTTTTGTATGTTATCTGTGGGTTAGGCCAAGGTGGACGGCAGGGGAGAGCCACAACGGGCTGTCCGCAGACCGATCGAGGTCGGGGTTAGACAGTGGACGGGAAACCGGTGGGTGTTCATCGCCATGATCTAAATAAGTAAGTAGGTCGCATGCGATCAACGATTGAACAAAAAAAAGAAAGAAAGAAAAAAGCCGTGCGTATGTATGCAGTAGGTATATAGGACAGGGGAACCACAACGAGCCGCAAGGACGGGGACGGGAACTGTGCGTACATCGCTATGATCTAGGAAGTCGCATGCGATTAATGAAAAAGCCAATAAAACAACGAAAAAAAGCGTGCGTAATCGTGGTCACGGAAAACAGAGGGACTATGTACGTTCTTATCTACCTACATAAGCCGGCTCACGGCCGATACGACTGCGTGGTGCGCGCCCAGATCTATTCGCAATATTCCATGTCGTTACTATCGTAAAAAGAAAATATCTAGTAGATACAATGTATGCATACATACTTCTTGCCTAGCACATACATCTATCCAGTATATCCCAAAACGCCAAAAAAAGGTACGCAGGGAGTATTAAATCCCCCCCCCCCTCGGAAGTCCCTGACCCTCCATCCAGCTTATTTTATTTACACCTTCGCCCGGATCTTCCACCCGCTGAGGGACCACCTTGCGGCCAGGAACGCCGTGCTGCCGGCCACAATGGTGGTGCCGGCGAAGATCTGCAGGCCCAGGTATCCACCGTCGTATTTGCTCACGAGGGCGCCGCCGATCGGGTTGCCGGTGAGCGCGGCGACGGAAACGACGGCGAACATCGCGCCGTTGCGGACGCCGATCTCACGGATGTCCGAGATCTGGGCCGTGAGCGCCGGAATCAGCGAGACGAACGCTCCCGTGGTGAAGCCGTACAGCGCCGCGAAGAAGATCGTCGGAACGCTCCCCGTCCCCGGGATCCACAGCGCGAACACGAGGATTCCCGAGGCGTACGTGATCAGGACCATCATGTTGAACCGCCCCACCTTGTCCCCGATATACCCCGGGATTATGCGGCCGAAGATTGAGGAGGCGTTCAGGATCGCCACGAGGTAGCTGGACATGTCGGCAGACATTCCGTTGCGCTGCGCGTACACGGGGAGGTAGTTGAACGGGAGGAACATTCTATTTTAGAACGAAGGTTGGTTAGTGGGGGTGGTGGGAAGGGGGGGGGTTTGCGAGAAGGGGAGAGAAGGCAATAGGGAACGGGAAACATACCCGAAGAAGAAGAGGAAGCCGCCCACGACGATGGATGAGTACGGCAGCTCCTTGAACGGGCTGATGAATTCCGAGAGCACCCACGGCGTCATCCCCTTGGGCGGCAGGCGGGAGCGAACGGTAAGGTTTGCGAACACCATCAGGAACAAGATCAGGAAAGCTGTGATCCTCATGGACCAGCCGAAGCCGACGGTGACGATGAGGCGCCGGATCATGATGGGGAAGATCACTCCTCCCAGTGACGACCCCGACGCTGTGATACCGAGCGCAAACGCGCGTCGCTTGTAGAACCACGTCGACACGGAGCTCATGGCCCCGTAGAAGATCAGACTGGCCCCGATGGCGGAGCAGATCCCCTGCGAGAGCGCGAGCTGGTAGAATTCGGTCGAGATGGACGCCATCATGATGCCGAATACGTGCAGGAATGTGCCGAGAAAGACAATGTAGCGTGGTCCGTAGGCATCGTAGAATTTTCCGACCACGGCGCCACCGCTAAACATGCCTAACGAGCGATACTTATCAGCGATATGTGTGTGGAGTGAGCAGAGAGAGAGTGTGTCCCGGGGGGGGGACTCACAGAAAGTCTCCAAACTGCCGACCCAAGAGACCGTGGACGGCGAGTACTCCTTGAGCTGGTTCTGCTGGTAGTAGTCTTGAAAGATTCCGATTACGTTGATCCAGCCTTTCCCATCCGTCAGTCTACTTCTCTCGAAGAGGGAAAAATATGTGGCATGCGGGTACATACCGAAAGAGCAGAACAAGCAGCAGAACGCCCCAAATGTACAAGCCCACGCTTGAAAGCCGCCATCCGGGAAAGCCGCTGGGCTGCGGATCGACATAAGTGTCTCCTTCTTTTCCAACTCCCCCAACGTATTCGCACCAGCCGCCTCCTCCTCCTTCTGCTCGGCATTGGCGTCCGCCACGACGGTGGACACCGACGATGATGATGGCGCTCCGGCTTCCATCCGCTTGATGCCTTTGCCGGTCTGCGTCACGGAAGTGGTGCTGGACGGCGTCCGGGTGCCGGAGGGCTGATTCTGTGCTGGCTGTATCATGGCTAGTCTGGATTAGGGATTGAACTGTGGAACTGGCAACGGAAAGGCATTTGACTCCCCGGGGGCGGCGAGCGGTCAAGATATAAAGATGGGCCCCGGTGGAGCAGGCAGCAGGGAACCATCTCGATTGAATTGCTGGGTCATCCAGCCGTATCCGGACCACCCTCCCAGGCCCCACTTGCCGTCGGATAGTGGCGCCGTATATAACGAGCTCTCAGGGCCGGCAAAGTCCGACGAGCTTTAAAGTGGCTCTAGGGACTTCCGGCAGCGTGGGCGGCTGCAGGGATCTGCGTGCGTGCCGAACATCCGAAAAGCGAGGAACCGCACCCGCATAATGTCGTTCCAGATATCAGATCATCAGATCAAATCATTTATCCAGGATCCGGAGTTGACTCAAGGCGGGTCGAGTACATACATACGCAGACGGCCGAACAGTCGATCCGATTGCATTATTCCGCGAGCCGAAGCTGCTGTGTGAGTGCAAGCTGACGCAATGGAAGGCCTAGGCGTCCCTATTTTATGCTGGTGAATTGGCGAATTCCGTTGTCCTTCGGCCCCAAGATTAATCATCAAGCGCTGAATGGCACTATTGTGAGACCTCTTTAGTTCCGGGCCCGGCCGAGGAAGACGTCCAGAGCGGCGTCAGAGTGGGAGCTCCGGGAGCGGCAGGAAAGGGAAAAGGAGAGGAGGTGGGGGCTGGGCCTGCAGCTTCTGCGCCCTCTCCTTCATGGCCTCTGCGGAAGAGGAGCACAGAGCCGCCTTTCTTTTGTCTTTCCCCTTGTTTTCCCTTTCCTGCTTCCCTAGTATCTCCTTGGCGCGCTCTACAACTTCTTGGGACAGGCCAAGGGGAACCGCAAGACAGTGGACAAACGGAAAAGTGTGTATCGCCATGATCCGGATGGTCGCATGCGATTGATGAATTAATTAAATAAATAAATAAAAACTTTGTGCGACTTCGGCTGCCTAGATTAGCCTCCCTGGAATGTTGGTAAGCCCGAACTCCGAGACTCCGAGTCTAAAGAACGGAGTTAGCTAGATATCGACCGATGAGAGACGGAGTTCTCGAAGTACATGGTGCAGTGCTGTATGTACCCCCGAAGCGAAAGGTCGATCGTGTCGAGCTTTTGCCAGAAGTCTCCACTTGTGAGTCACCGCGAGTGGAGCGTCTCTGAAAGTTCAGGTGTGAATATGGTGCTTATCCCACGCACGGCACGGCCTGGATAGTCGTTAGATCTGAGACTACACGTGTCCGGGGTTCGTGGTGAGCATTCTGCGGTGTTTGCGATGTTTAGTCAGTCGAATTGGACACGGGCCGCCCGAGTCGACGAATCACCCTCTCCAAGTACATACATTGTATGCCCTGGGTGGCAACGGTGCTGACGGCTAGCCGGATATGTAACATCCTTGGTGCGCAGGTACATACATATGTAGTCTTCAGAAGCAGAGGAAGCGCGTATCCGTGCCGAGTTCCGCTCTACGTTCGGTTCGAACGGCCGTTACTTTGTGCCGTTGGTCATGCATAATTGCCTTCCTGATGTTGTGGGACCAGATGCCGCGGATGGCTATGTAATTGAGGGCTGGTGGCGTCGACGGGCTATTTGATTAGTCAGGAGGACAGAGCAGGGGTGGGGAGTTTGCTTCGGCGGGGAGAGAGCTCTTCCATACTTAGACACCACCACCACCTATCATCACCGACGCGGAGTTGCCCCAAGAGGAGGAAGCCGAGGCTAAGGCCGAGGCGGAGAAAGAGCGGCCTGGACTCACCATGTTCACGGACGGGTCGCGGCTGGACAATGGTGCTGCTGGGTACGCGGTGGTGTGGAAGAGGGGCCTGACCTGGGTGGGTATCAAAACGCACATGGGCTACAGCCAAGAGGCCTATGACGCAGGATGCGCCGCCCTCGCAAGGGCACTGGAATCGGCCTCGAGAAGACAGACTACACCAGAGCGAGTCACAATCTTTACCGACGCCCAAGCTGCCATCAGAAGGATCCTCGGAGGAACCTGGCCCCGGCCAGCAGTACGCTCTCCAGGCAAGGAAGCACATCGCTGCACTGCGGCGTGCTAGGCCAGGTATCATCGTCGAGATCAGATGGTGTCCGGCGCACAAAGGGGTGGAGGGTAACGAGAAGGCGGACGAGTAGGCGAAAGTTGCAGCAGAAGAGCCAGACACCCATGGGGTGGAATGGCTGAACTACTCGGACCGAACGGAGGTACGCCCCATGCCACTCCCGCGATCCCTAGCAAACCTCAAGCGGGAGATTGCGGAGAAAAAGTGGGTGGAAGCGCGGTGAAGGCCTGGAGGCCGGACCTCCAAGAAGAAATACAAAATGCCGGACAGCCACAAGCCGGATGACACGGTCGCTGAGAGTACCGAGAGGCTCGCCTCAAGGTGCTACCAGCTGAAGACAGGGCACGCCCGCACCGGACAGTACCTGCACTGGGCCAAGGCCCGCCCCACCGCTCAGCGCTGGTGGTGCCAGTGCCCCTCGCAAACAAGAGACCGCCTCTTCAAGGTGTGTCCAAAGTGGAAAGGGGGAGCAGAAGATCCTCTGGGTGGAGGTGAGGAAGGAGACAGGGCGGTGGAAAAACCGGTGGCGGATCCGGGACCTCTTCGCCGACAGGAGGTGCAGTCAGGCGGTGCTGGATTTCCTTACAGCTACGGACGTGGGGAGGATAGTGCCGGCAGCGGTAGAAGAGGACGGCGCAGGGAGTGAGGCATCGGAGTGGGAGAGGAGGGAGAGGAGGGAGCGGGAAGAGGAAGGAAGCGGAGGCGGAGGCGCTGGAGGCCGCGGACGAGCTGGGGCCGGGGGGGATACACCACTGTTCCTACGCACCCCCTCGTTCATGGCGTCGGCGGAAGAGGAGTAGGGGGACGGGTGCGCTTTTCCTTTGTCATTCCCTTTGTGATTTCCTTGGTGCGCATAAATTTTCTCTTGGGACATGTCTGGGCGGAGGGCAAAAGGGGAGCTTGAAACGAGCCGCCTTGCGCGGACTGCGGACAGGAAACACTGGACAAAATGCGCGCCGCCATGATCTATATAGGTCGCATGCGAGTATGAATAAACAAACAAAAAAAAACCACCTATCATCATCACCGCTATCTATACGTACCGACATCAACTCACATCCCCCCTCTCCTCCTTAGGTGCCAATAGAATATCGATTTTGGTTTCCTCCCAATACGGAAAACCTTCCCACAATGTACAGTTGGGGAAGAGTTGTATATCTCCCTCTTTCCGGCAGTGATATCGGCGTACCATCATCCTCCCGACACTGACGGAACCGGACGGGTTGGTTTTTACTACGTTTGCAGCTGGAACCACTCTAATCGGCCACTGGATGGTGGGGCTGGATCGGAGAGGAGGGAATGTAGATATCGCCAGAAATATGGCGCCGGTAATGCACGTCAGCGATCCGAGCCGTGACATCCTCTCATCAAGCGGACAAGAGCTCGTAGACGCGCATACGCAGGCGGCATGACAAGCACGGAATTGTACGAGAGGAGCGTTTTTTTTGTTCATTAATCGCACGCGATCTATCTAGATTATAGCGATAATAAACAGTCCACTGTCCGCCCGACCTCAACCAGTCCGCAGGCGGCTCGTTGTAGCTCCTCTTTTTGCCTCAGGTCTGTCCCGAGGAGAGTAGAGCGCACCAAGAAAATCACAAAGGAAAGACAGAGGAAAGAACGAAAGAAAACCGCCCTGACTCCTACTCCTCCCCTGCCGAGGCCATGGAGGAGGGCGTGGGAAGAAACGTGGCTGTTCCTCGTCCTTGGCACCAATCTCCTCGGTCTCGTCCCTTTCCTGCCTCTCCGGAGTTCGTACTCCGACGTCTCAGTTTGTGCGTCCTCCTCAGCCGGAGATGGGACCCGCCTCCCCACCACCGTGACGGAGAGGAAGTCCGGAACCGCTTGGCTGCACCCCGCATCGGCGAGGTCCTGGATCTTGAACCGGTCATTACCTCTCCCAGTCTCCCTCCGCACCTTCGCCCACTGAATCTTCTACTGGGTCTTCCGGTGGGGGCAGTTCTTGAAGAAGTGCTCCATTGTCTGGGCACTGTAAAGGTACCGCTTCGGGTACTGGCCGGTGAGGCAGTGGCCTACCTTCAACTAGTAAACCCTTGAGGCGAGTCTCTTGGATCGTCTCATCCGGCCGCTGCTTGGTCGGCAGCTTGTATTTCTTGCCGATGACGCGGCATACGAAAAGAACATGCTGAGGATGATGACGATGATGACGGTTCGTTGATCGCATGCGACCCTATCGGGTCATGGCATATTATGCACAGTCCGCTCCGTTCACTGCCCGCCCCGACCTCGAACAGTCCGCAGGTGGCCCGCGGTAACTCCCCCTGCCCCCGCCTGGCCTTTGCCCACTTCGCCCGCAAAAGGAAGGCCGATGCTGAGTGACTAGAACAGCAAGGGAAGAGGAAGAAAGATGAAAGAAGGAAAGGAAGGAAGAGAGAAAAAAGTACCCCCCCAATCCTCTCCCTCTCCCGGCTCGCCCCCCTCCTCCCTCCACTCCTCTCCTCCTCGCCCCCGCGCTGCTCCTCCTGGTTCTGGGTCTCATCTCCTCCCTCAACCGGCGTCTGGCTCTGTTCGAGTATCTAGCCACTATTCTGTTTGGGCGCTGATTCTTGCTACGAAAAGAACATGGTGATGATGATTCATTGAACGCATGCGACCCTGTCGGATCATGGCGATACTATACACAGTCCTTTCCCGTTCGCCGTCCGCCGCGATCTCGCACAGTCCGCCGGCGGCCCGCGGCAACCCCCCCTGCCCCCGCCTGGCCTGTTCCCACCTGCAGACAAGAAATAAGGAGACTGTAGAGATCGCGCCGAGAAGGAAAGAAATGTTGAAATGACTGGAACCGAAAAATCGAACCAAGGAAACGATTGTCCCCCACTCCTCTCCGCTCTCTATGTCTCCTTCACCCTCCCCCCGCGCCAGTTCCGCTACCTCATGCACTTATCCCTCGGCCCTGGTGGCGCACCCCCGCGGCCCCACCATGGGCCCCACCTCTGTGGTGCACGGGAAGTCCAGTATCGATCGGGTGTTTTCGGCAATATGTACATCCTCCCGTTGTCTCTCTTTACGAGAAGAACATCGGCGCGCCAGAAGAACATGTCATATTACTAGTTCTCCGAGTGCTGACTCATGATAGAACGTAGGATAAGGCGTTTGGGGTCCCTAGAATTTCAAGCATCCGTTAGGTGCAACCGTCGAGTTCCAGTGGCACCAGCGCGTTCGCCACGTTGTTTGAGGCTCATCGCGGTTCTGGAAACTGCCACCATCGCCGTTACACTAATGGCGCTGTGACGGCCGACTTGATACATACATATGTATGTATCTACATAGTCGTTCTTTACTTGCAGGCACAAGCGGCCCCTCATTTTTTCTTCTTGTGGGGCTGTGTCAAGCTGACTCCTGGCTGCAGGGTTTGCACGACTCTCCAATTGCTTGCTGTCCCAGCTGGCATCGCTAGCTCTACTGAATCGTCCGCGAACATCTGCAAATCACGCAACACATCGGTCGACTCCTCGCGCTGAGCCTTCCCGCCACTATTCGTCCCCTACTGGGCTCATAACGTCAATGCCAAGAGGCCGTAATGTTGGCGGTGACTAAGTATGACATCAGGCGCCACGCTAAGGACGCGGCAAGTACCCTGCCCCTGGTGTGCCCCGCTTTTCTTCTCACACGAGACCTCCTTTTGAAGTTCCCCTTTTTCCTCCTCCGCAAAGAAGGCTTGGGCGAGGGTCGGACTCGCGTCGTTTCTTGGGATGCTAGGCGCATTCGCCATGAACGGGATGCCGTCCGCTGATTTGACTTTGCTCCGCCCCATTCTTTTCCAGCCTGAGCTTGCTTGGCCGTTCCGACGGGGGGCCTTTCCGGCTTTTCGGCAGCCCTACACATGTTTTTGGGTACGTACGGTATATGTATCCGCTCCTTCTGGAACCCGTTTCTTGGCGGAAGGGTGCGCTGGCGATTTTGTCGGCTCAAGCTTAACTACATAGATACAAGACAAGACGGAGATTCGCTTACATACATTTGGGAAACAACCGCTCCATGAGTTCGGTCGGACTCGAGGAATTGCTCACATAGTTGTATGTACAGTGCACACTATACATACCGGGAGTGCACCGGACGACGTCTGGGCTCCAAGTAAGAAGCAGTTGGCTAACCTTTGGGCCTTTCCGCAGGGTGCAGGCGAAATGTCGCCCCCACTCCCTGAGTACAGTGGTAAGTGTTGTTCTGGAGCAGTGTACATACTCCTATTTACGTACGTAAGCCGAGGGGTGCCTGGCGCCATCCTTTGAGAAGCCCTATCTCTGCACACCGACGGCGATTGGACCGCCTGGTCAACGATTCTGGATTTCCTGTTGGCATTGCTTTTTTGAAGTAAAGCGAAGCACATGACAGGGATCTCGAACCACTCAGAACCGAGCAGGCCATCATGGTGGGACACGCGCTGTTCTGTCGTGTGTCCCACTGCCCGATGCGGACAGGCAGAGTGGTCTGCGAAGCGAAAGGAAAAAAACCTGGGCGTTGGGTGCCCCGAGGACTGGCTGGGCGATGCATGACTGGATATGGTACAAAAGACCAGCTATGGGCCGCCGAAGACTGGAAAGTGGAGTCGTCCCTCTGGCTCTTGCTTTCTACTCGAGGAAGCTTTTTGTCTTCCACGCTAAAAACATCCCTCTTTTGTCCCTTCAAAGAGTAACATCTCCAGCCCACTCCACCACCGCGCACTGTCCGATGCCCGGTGGCCAGGTTGGTGGGATCATAGACGAACGACTCCGACTCCGACGCAGATTCGGAAACATACCAATAATAGGAACGGTGGAAGCGGGCAGAGACATCTGAGCAGGTTGTATCGGCATCCCCAGCACTTATCAGCAGGAGACGCCGCATATCGCTATCGATCACGAGAAAATACAGCTACCATCGCTATCCAGCCCATCCCCACGCGGCTTCGTGGCCAACACCATTTTACCGGCAACGCAGTACTCACATATATTGAGCGGACCCAGCGAACGACATACCGGGACTACCACAGCCACCGCAACCGACGATGAAGTTTGCACACACCTTCAACGAAACGCTGGCGAGCGAGAACTTTCCGCCGGAGTGGCAGGCGGCCGCCATCCAGTACCGCCAACTCAAGAAGTGCATCAAGCGCCTGCAGGGCGAACTGGCCGAACTGGGACTCAGCGGTGGCGCCCTCAAGTCTCTTATCTGTGAATGCAAGGACCAAGCCTGTAATGATGGGGAAAATGGTGGGCGGGGACCGACGTTGCAGTATATGTTTGATGGTGTGTTGCCCTCCCCCTTCCCGCCCTAGAGCGGGGAAACGAGTGGGGGGATTCGGAAACTTTTGCGCAGACGCTAATCGCGGCTCACTTGGTAAAGGCAATCTGCAGAGTTTCCAGCCCAAGCTGGTGTTGACGATCCGTGGCCATGGCCGACTGCAGTTGGATCTGGGGTTGACGGAGGAAACGAGGAAGTCCTTGGAACGGCTGTTGCAGCAACGTGGACTGCAGTCGGGGAGGAGGGCGTCGACCGCTTCCGAAGACAGTAGTATTGCCGAATCCGAGGACTCGGATATGTCTGAGATCCTGCCGTCTGCGGTGCGGCCCGAAGATGACACAGATGCACCAGTCAGGACATTCGAGATCCTGCTCGGTAGCGACACCGAGTTCTTTCATATCCTCACGTCCGAGTTAGCAGCCCTCGACATGGTCCAGACCCGCGCCGCAAAGGTCATTCAGAACGAGATCGTCGTTCTCGGGGATTCCGTTTTGGCGGTGGCAACACCAAAGATCCTGGCCATGAAGCGGTCTGATCTGTACCCATGGCGGGAGATCTTCCGGGTGTACATGGAAATGGGCATTTTCATTTCGAACCTCGAGGTCGAGAGACACAAGGAGCGCAACGTGGACGAAGCGCAGGCACGCCTGGACAAATTCTCCCACGAAGTGAATCGGCTGAGACTCAAAAAGCAATTCAAGCGTAGGGAGAGCGAGATACTTTACTCGCGGTTTCTTGCGATAAACCGAGAGGTCTTGAGGGTGTTGCGCTTCCAGGACATCAACAAGCTGGCCATGCGAAAGATCCTCAAGAGTTCGTACTTCTCCAGTCGACGACTACTATTATAGCTGGACTGACCGGATTCTGCAGAATTCGACAAGCGAACGGCACTCGGTGCCCGCGACTCATTCCCGGCGTTCGTGGCCTCGAACCCTTTCCTCGCCTCCCACATGGCCAAAGCCATCTGCTTCACCATGTCCTCCAAGCTCCTCGCGATCCTGCCGCAACTCGACGACTACCTCTGTCCCATCTGCCAGTCCATCTCCGTGAAACCAGTGAGGCTCTCCTGCTCGCACGTCTTCTGTGTCCGCTGCCTCGTCAAGCTCCAGCGTAAGGCGAAGCGGTTCTGTCCCATGTGCCGCAGCGACGTGGTACTAAGTGCGGACTCTACGAATCTGGACTATGGACTGTTGAACTTCCTGCGGCTGTATTTCCCCAAGGAGGCGAAGGAGAAACAGAAGGAGAACGAGGATGAGGTTGTCCAGGAGCAGTGGAGGAACGTACGGATGCGCGCGGCGACCACGGGGCCAGTCGATGGTGAACTGGGGTGTGTGGTCATGTGATTTTTTATGATCCATCTGTGCTTGCTTTTCGGGGGTTTTGGGATGATGTCATGTATAAAATGGGCAGTAGTTATTTTTTCGGGTTTCAGTCACTTTATTTATGGCGTTGCTCGGTGGCAGTGGAAATATGTGTATCCATGGCGGGCGGATTGAAAAAAAAGTAGTATGAGGCAATCTAACGGCCGTCGCACACGACGAACGTGAAGCTTTTTTGGCATGTTTGCTCATTATGCGCGCGACCCCACTGAATACTTTACCAAAAAGCAGAGGTCTTTTGCTACTGGAGCACTGACGATATTCCTGAAGGATGGCAGCAATCGTGTCTTCAGTGTACTCAGATATTGTATGCAATAAATAATTGGTGCGGCGGTGCGGTATTGGGGCTGTGGAAACACTGCCAATCTTGCGTTAAGCGGCGTCGGCAAGAAACGCCGCCGAGCGGAATCAAGTGGTAGTGCAACCATGGGTTCTGCTGAGGTGTGGTATTTTCCTGGCATCTCGGCTTGTTCTTCGCGAACTTGGAATACCAGTCCCCAATCGCTGAAATCTACATACCCGGTGCCCGAAACGGGCTCGATGCACCCAAACCTCAAACCCCAAACCCCACATCTGTCACGGCCTGCTGCCGGCGCCGCTGCTACTGTCGCCATCACTGCCGCTGCGACCACCGCTACGGAACGACTAAGACCTAGAAGGTTCTGGCTGTGCAGCAAGCGAAAGGTTCTGGGCTCTGGTTGCCCGGTGAGGGCAGGTTCTGGGTTCTGATTGCACAGCAAGGGAGATTCTGCTTGCGTGGTGAGGAAAGGTTCTAGTTGCTCGGCGCGAAGAAGCTCAGCATCATGAGAAAGGTTCCGGATGTTTTGTCCGACGCACGGTGTGCATCGTATCGTGAGGATGGTTTGGGATACTCGGCGGACCACGGTGTGGAAGGTGTACTGTTGAGTGTTCGCAACGCCTCGGCGCAAAGCCCCATCTCTTATCTCTCCATGTCCACGTCTTCATTCAATCACTCGTCTAGATGTTTGCCTCGCCCGCTCGCCCGCTATATTCATCTTCCAGTGGAACGTGAGGTCCCAGAGTCGGATGATCAATGGGCAAAACCTCTTCCGATCGCCCAAGGGCGGCCTGTGTTGAAAGAACTTGTGCCGTCAGGTCTTCGTTTTTGAAGGGTCGTGTCTCTCTGCACTTGTTCTTCTTCACTTCTTCGCACAACAACTTCTCTAGCATCTGCAGTTATTACTCCTGGGCTCTGCCCATGTAGACTATCATGCCATCTCTTACCCGCTCGTGCCCGCCTGCCTTAATCTTCTGCGTTACACGCTTGCAGCTCTGCTAATGCTCACGCTCGGCTAAGCCTCCTGGCCGCCCGCTCAGCTACCTTGCCCGCTCTACTACTAAGTTGCCCCCCCAGCTCACCCAAAAAATCCTATCTAGTTACTTGGTGTTTAGGTATGTACAGGTCGCGCAACAGCATCACTGGTGAGTATGCAGATTGAAGCAGCACGGACGAGCAGTGGAGAAGCGGGGAGGCAGTAAGAGAGGCAGGAGGAGGGAAACGGGGGAAAAACAGGGCGTACAACCGATTAAGCAACCAGATTACTGCGCAATCCCGTTTGAAAGGAATTTTTAGATTATGTGTATCTCTCTATTACTACATATTGCTCTGATACCTGAGGACTGCTACCGTATTATCTCACTTATAAGGTACACCCTATAAACGCCAGCACTATAGGTCGTGGCGCGCTGGGCGCGCGCTAGACCGCTTAGGGTTAGCGCACCGAGTTTTTTTGCAACGTCAGGTGATCAG
>Ga0307516_10001472_pt1 | contig 32511 bp, 43 predicted proteins | sample 19_EM_MG_FD_203310 | JGI IMG/M metagenome (GOLD analysis project Ga0307516, IMG submission 203310) | Populus trichocarpa ectomycorrhiza microbial communities from riparian zone in the Pacific Northwest, United States - 19_EM | ecosystem: Host-associated > Plants > Roots > Unclassified | place...
TTACCAATCACTTACCAATCCTTGACAAATTCTGCTTATTCCCTTCCCTTTTTGTACTTTAATGCTGTGTCCCCCCATGTATTTAAACCCCCTGGGCTCAGCCCAGTGAAAAAGAGCCCAATAGTACGAAATTATCCCTCTCTCAGTCTCCCTCAGTCAGTATCCCCTCAGCTTCTTGAGTCTTGTAGGCTTCAGTGAAGGTCTAAAGGCTCAATATCTTCAAGTTTATCCAATCTATTCAAGTCCAAGTCTTTCTCTAGGCTCAAGCGGAGTCTAGCCTGTCAATCCTTCATCTCCAATTGCTTCTGGACATCAGGAGCCCCCTTGCCCCTCTGCTGCACCAATCTCTAGGTGTAGTATCGCTACTTCAGTCCCAGTCACCCCAATCCCCGCTTTGACACTTCCTAGGCTATAGGAAGAGTCCAGACATCTATCCCCTTCGTCTTCTACTGCTCCTGTACCCCAGGAGTATCCTGTATCTCTGTCTGCATCACCCTGTTGGTGTAGATCCCCTCTCCCCCTCCTCAGCACATCCTCTCTGGACACCGCGGAGGTAAACCACCACTTGCACAATTTCGTAGTCCTTTGTTGGTGTTGTGTTTGGGTTATTACTCCAACCCAAATCCACACTTTGACTCACAACGCGCAAAAACACATGCAGTGCTTCCCGGAGATCCACTTTCCTACTGAGGATTGTGTTTGCCCTGGATGTGCTCTTGGCAAGATGCCCAATCGAGCTTTCCCAGAGAACGAAAGACGTGCTTCCAAGCCCTTTGAGCTGGTGCACTCTGATCTCAAATCCTTCCTGGTTACGTCGTACTGGAAGTTTAAATATGTTATTACTTTCTACGACGACTTTACTTCTCATGCCTGGACTATGCCTCTTCACTCCAAAGCTGCAGCAATTACGGCCGCCAAAGATTTCCTAGAAATGGTGTGCGTCCAACATAATGCGCACGTCATTGGATGGATGTCCGATGCCGGTGGAGAGTATAAATCCGATCTGTTTGATCGAGCACTCCTTGAGAAAGGAATAAAAATATATCAAAGTGCTCCTAGAACCCCCATGCAGAATGGCCGCGCCAAGCGACTAGGGCGCACTCTCATGGATAAAGCTGAGTCTATGCGGCATCAAGCCTGCATCCCTGACTCCTGGTGGGAATTTGTGTTCGCTCACGCAACCCACATCTATAACCGTACTCCGGTAGCTCGCCTGCGATGGCGCACCCCCCACAAAATGCTTAAGGGGGAGTTGCCTAACATCAATCACCTCCATGTGTTTGGCTGTGGAGCTTTTGTCTACCTCCCAGCCACAGCTAGAGCAAATAAGATGGCTCCCAAGTCGGAGCTTATGACTTATGTCGGTGTTGCCCCTGGCAATGAGCGCAATTTCTTGTTTATGCGCTCCACCAATGCAGTGTTCACCGCTGCCCATGCTGTCTTTGACGAGCGTCACTTCCCTCGCTGCCCCAAAAACAGGCGTGAACCTCTCGAGAACCCTTTTGGAAGGGCAAATCCAAAACCTACCACCGATCGACCAGGGAACCCCCCTGATGATATCGACAGTGATGATGATGTGGAACACGACCATGGCTATCCACATCCCCAAGCGCAGGATGGCAATCCAAAGCACGAGGAACCTAAGGCTCCTGAGGAAGAGCCTATTCAACCAAATCCTCCCCGTATGCCATCTCCAGTGCCTCCACCGGCACCGAGAACGCCTTCACTGGCGAGAAACCCGCCACCTCCGGCACCGCAGTGCCCTGGCCGAGCTGAATGCTGCCAGAATGCGCTGCGACCCCCTGCAGTGAATATCCCTGCCCACCCCCAACGTGAACGTAGAGTGCCATTGCGCCCCGGTAACGTATATGGTGAGCGGCGACATCCCGTCGAGCAACTCCGGGATATCGAAAGTGCCTCACGATGGCAACAAACAGTGGGTGAGGCCCCTAGGCCCCCACAACCGGACACACCAGACCATGTTCCTGGCGGTTTCCCCGACACCTCTGCAACACCCAGTGAGGAAGATGTGCAAAAGATGTGCAAGGAAGGGGGAGCAAACCTAGTCCGCTTCCTGATGGGCAAGGCCCTCACAACCAGCGAGCCTCAATATGAGAGTGTCCGCAACTGGTCCTATAAGGACATTGCTCGCTTACCCCAAGCTGAGCAGAAACTCTGGTGACTTGCTTGCCAAGAAGAGCTCAACGTGCTGCGAAAGCGCAAAGTCTTTGAGCTAGTTGACCGTCCCTGAGACCGGAAGGTCATTAAGAATCAATGGGTCTTCGACGTGAAGTCGGATGGCCGCAAGAAAGCCTGCTTAGTTGCGAAAGGCTTCTCCCTGGTCGAGGGATTAGATTTCGACCAGGTCTTCTCACCAGTCGTGCGCTTTGAAACAGTGTGCCTCATGCTTGCGCTTGCCGCACTTGAGAATTGGTATATCACTGGACTCGACGTTTGGAGCACCTACTTGTATGGCAAGCTTGATGAAGAGATCTACATGGAGCAACCCGAAGGGTTTGCTGTTCCCAGGCAAGAGCGCAAAGTGCTCTGCCTTTGGCGTGCCCTCTATGGCCTCAAACAGGCCGGCCTAGCTTGGTGGCGCACACTCAATGAGTCTCTGAAAGAGCTCGGGTTTGAGCACCTTAAGTCTGAAGCAGGCATCTTCTTCTACAAGAAGAAAGGCACCAACATTGTCATCGGTATCATATATGTTGACAACGCACTATTCTGTGGCCCTAACAAGGCTGTTGTTGATGCTATCAAAGTGCAATTCATGTGCAAATGGGAGTGCAGAGACCTTGGAGAACCTAATGAGTTCCTCCGAATGCGAATAACTCGCAAAGGTCGTGCTATCCACATGGATCAATGCGCGTACCTCCAAAAGGTCGTCGAACACTGCGGCATGCTAAATGCAAAGTCCGCAAGCACCCCACTGCTGGCTGGCTACTATGCCGCCAAGAATACAGAGCCTGTTGATGCGGATCTCCGCTCCTGTTTCCAGACGGTAATTGGGTCCCTTCTGTACCTTATGTTAGGCACTAGGCCTGACATCGCTTTTGCAGTCACTCATCTCTCACGCCATGCCGCGAATCCATCTCAGGACCACCTGAACAAAGCGCTTTATATCTGTCCCTACTTAATTGGGACGTCTACATACTCCCTAGTATACAATGGTGGATCCGGTGCTGGACTGATTGCATGCACGGACTCAGATTGGGGATCAGACCCTACCTCTCGCCTCTCGCAGACAGGTTTCTACCTGAAGCTTGCAGATGGCTTGATTAATTGGACTTCTCGTGCACAGAAGACTATTGCGTACTCGTCCACTGAGGCTGAATACATGGCTTTGAGCGATTGCGCTTGCCAAGTTACCTGGATTCGAAGTTTGCTCAGTGAGCTCGGCTATAAGCTGAAAGCTATCCCGATTTGCGGTGATAATCAGGGGTCCATATTCATGGCATCCAACCCTGTAACGGAGCCTCGCTCCAAGCACATTGACATCCGCTACCACGGAATCCGCAAGTCAGTCGCGAAAGGTAACGTGGAACTATTCTTCATTGATGGTGCTGAGAATCCCGCCGATCTGCTCACCAAGAACTTACCATGCGAAAAATTCGCGAAGTTCAGAGCTCAACTAGGCTTACAGTTTCCCTCTGGCAGCATCTAGCGCCTTATTCGCTGAAGTGCTCTACATGCAGCACAGCGAGGGGGAGTGTTGAAGTCACACGTGCACCCGGTGTAAACCGTCAACGAAGTGCGCACAAGACTGCGACCCATTTTAGTGTAGACTTAGTAATAGTCCTCTTTAGAGTAGATGTTACATGTCACAGTCACGCGTCACAATGTTTGTTGTATATAATCAGCGTTCATCGCTTATATAATATAACAGCTCTTGACCAGCTACTGCTATCATCTCAACTTGTCCCCTCCACACAACAGGTGAGCAGGAGTAGCAGTTCCTCTACGTACATAGGTATTGCTTCAACATGCACTTTATGCTTATGTAAGTAAGTAAACAAACCATAACAGTCTGTTTATAACTCCAACAGACAAGGCTATCAACTGTCCAGTCAGAGGTCATTGAGTCCCAAGACATGGCACTGGAGCCACTGCTGGAGTGGCTGGAATTGGAGAGATCAGAATCAGTGTCTGTGTTGTCATTTGAACCAAGCTGGCTGACAGTGGTCCTAAGAAGATCTTGGTACCGAGCAAGTTGGAGCTGTTGGTGAGCACTGGTCAGGTTGTCCAGTAGCTTCTGCCTTTGACTGAGATGTGGCATAAGTACAACCGTCTAGTAGTAGATATGGGTAGATACTAATGGACTATATTTGGCATATTAAGTAATCCAATTGGTGCTTGAAATGCAGTTGTTTTGTGACAAGTTTGTTTTATTAGTTTTGTAGTCTGACTCAACCTTGAAGCACCCTAGTGGCACTGTCCGGGACGACATCAAGCAGATACGGTGAATGCTGACAATCGCTTGGAGTTGGACGTCGAGATCTGGGACTCTCTGCCTGATGGTCTAAGCAAGTAACTTGTACAAGACAGAACAGCACCACAACTCCCAACAAGCTACCATCACGTCTTCCCAGCAGGCAGACAGTAACGTAGGTCATGTTCCGGATTGCATGCAACGTTTGTAGCCTGATCAGTCTTATTGAACTCTGATGCAGCCAACGGATGTTAGACACACCTCGCAAGTCAGGCACTCCGAGGTCAACGAGAGACCTTACTCAACATCGCTCAGAGATTCTCGTTCAGACTCTGAGGAACGAAATGGTCCGTTGTCTGGGATGGGGCGAAACAGGATTCGATCACTACCTCCCATTCGAAGTGTCCGTGGCGGATGTCGAAGCTGCAGTCACCGCTCTCAAGGCCGCCAAGCTTGTCGAGTCAGATGGGTCTCGGCTCCAGTTCACAAGTTATCCTGTCAGCCCGTCTAATATCAGGACTGTGAACGAGAAGAAGCGTTACGAGCCCCTTGTCGCTATCGCCGATGTACTGCAAAAACTCACACTTGCCAACGGACGTGAGGCATCATGCCAATTCCTACAACAGCCCGACAGTTTCAACGAAGCCGAGACTTACGGCGCAAATTTCAAGATAGACGCACTGCTCAAGCTCAGGCAGTCAACAATGCCACCATCCTCAGTACAGTCGTCCACCATACCTGTGGCAGATCTCGCCGTTCCTTCGGAATATAAGACCACTCGAAAGGACGTTCGAGAGGTGCGCACAGTACCCGCTCTCTTGGTGGGTTCACTCCACTTACGCGTATCAGAACCGTAAACAATTGTTGGGCACTACCAATTTCTGTATGAATGACGATCCCCGTCGCAAGCACATATACGGCGTATGTTTCTCCAATGGCCATCTTGCTTCCCATCTCACGACTTCCCAGATCACCATCGAGGACGATGCAATGGCCGTCTGGTACTTCTCGCGGTCGCACTCGGCCAAGTCCCCGGAATTTAACTTCACGGAGGTGAGGAAAATCACCCGTTCGGTCCATCTGAAATAAACGCTGATCGACTGTCTAGGACTGTTGGATGTACATTTGGGTCATGCTCTCATTGATGTTCGCCACCGAAGAGGAACTTGGCTACGATCCGACCATCCAACGTCGCCTGGACCACGAGGCAGACAGGGTTTGTTTTGTCTACGAGGTCGACGGTCATTACTACAAGACGCAGAAGGCGATTTTCGACCATCGGAGTCTATGTACAACAAGACGTGCGACTCGAGTATGGGAGGTTATCGAAGTTGCATCATTTGACGAGCTCCAGCCACTTGAGGGTTCGCATCCGGTGGTCTTGAAGGACGTCTGGCTTGACGCCGGGTCGATGACCGAGGGTGACATTCAGCGAGAGATATTTGCCGATCTCGAGAAGATTTCCAATGCATTGCAAGCAGGCGTGGAACCGAAGGGCTTCGCGGGCATGGATGACGAGTCGAAGCAGAAGCTACGGGAGTGCTTGCTGGAGCAGGATTGGCATCGGTACTTTCTTACGCTAGTCCACGAATGGCAAGGAACGACGTCGAAGAAGGTCGCCGAGGCAGCTGAGCCTGATTCCACACTTTTTGAAGCACCACCTACTACCGTCAGACTCTCGTCTTTTCCGCACGCTGACCTCTCTCGGACGTCCCTGTCTCAACCAAGCGACCTGCTTGCGCACAAGGAAAAACCATTCAATCGTCGCCATTGTCCGAAGCGGCAGTCTCGTGTCGTTTTCAAGGAGGTGTGTGTGGCTTTGCACGATGTGTCAAAATTAGGCGATGCAATGACAGCATTGTTATCTTGCGTGTTTGGTGAGATACTCCATCCTCATTGTGTTATTACCCAGGTGCTGATTGGCAGTCCAGCTCTGCAATTGATGTTCTTGGCTGGGTGGGTCCATCGTGATATCAGCTCGGGTAACCTTTATTGGTTTGGGGTCAACAATGACCCTGAGGTGCGAGGCATACTAGCTGATCTAGAGTATGCTAAGCGCTTTCGTCCGTCGGACGGAAGGGGTAGCCCAGACCCAAAAACGGTGCGTATGATTCACATCATACATCTACGGGAGTGAGGGGTCACTGACGGCAGGTCAGGGTACGGCCTTCTTCATGGCTGTGGAAATCCAGAAACAGATCTACCTGTATATACCTCAATCAACCTTGGACGAGACTTGGTCGGACCTTGTGGCGGGAAAAGCCAGCAAACCCAACAGCCATTTCGTTGTGCACAATTTTGAGCATGACATGGAGTCCATCTTCTGGCTTCTCCTTTGGACACTTCTAGTGCGGTTTCCCTGCAACCTTGATTCCGACAAGGAGAGGTCCGAATTTGCGGGCATTTTGTCCGAGATCTTCCAGGACACGAGCATATGCAGCCCGAAACGCGAAGAGGTATTCAGTCAAGGGGGGGCTTTATATGATCTTCTCGCCAGATTCCTTGCCCCCCAGCTTGAATCCCTCCAGGCCCCACTCGATGCCCTTCGTAACGCGCTGGTGATTGGCTATCTGGGGAGAAAGCAGGAATTCAACGACCTCTCCTCGTACTCCACCCTATATAAGTTCTTGCGGTTGACGTTGAGTACTTGTCAGTGTTTAACGCAAAAACAGTCGCTGCCGGATCTACTGCCATGTCATTCTGGTGCTCCTCAGGCCGAAATAGTAAACCTCCCACTTCAGGTCAACAAGCGCAGACACAGTCAGTCTAATGCTGGCGATGACGACGATGAATATGGGCTGGTATCATCAAAGATGGCGCGGGGTCAGGGGAATACAGATGTGTCTTCATCCTGGATCCTTCGTGAAAGGAACCCAGGTGTCTCGTACATTGAAAATGACAGTGATTCGTAAATGACATTTAAATGCCATAGTACTTGGTTACATTCATAATGTGAATTTGACTGATATTTGTAGCTGACTTGTTGCATAGCTATCAATTATCCAAAAATCATTTGAATGGGGGAATGGGACTAGATTGATTTGACCACCTTAGCCATCGCAAAGCTTTCAACCAGTTCCGCTGAGGAACCCGGTCGCATACATAGACATCTAAATCCCATGTTGTGTTCGGTAATTAGACAAGCCTGAAATAAATTTACGAAGCCTCCGATGGTACGAAGAGATGGCAGTTGGTGATGAATGTCGATTCGGACTAGGATAAAGTTGTCATGAGGACGGAAGGATATATCACGAACCTACAGATACACAGATCACTTAATTACCTCCTCAACACCATTACAGAAGCGATCAACACCCCCGTCAGAGCTCCAAGAACACCAATCACCATCCACCGCACATACTCATCAAACTTGGCAGCGACAGGCATTCCTGCATGAGCAAAGTTGATGGTGGCACTCCTAAACGAGTATATGACGACGCCCGTGATGAATCCAGCGACAGAATATGCAAGGAACACGAGCGGAAGCGAAAGCATGATGCTTCGGCGCTGAAAGACCCGTATCAGTGACTGGCGACAGAGTCATGAACAAGGATGTCGCTTACAGGAAGCAGAACAAACCCTTCTCCAGCGGTTTGTGCGGCACCTTGTGCCATTTCTGATTTATACTGGAAAATAGATACGAAAGATGTGAGCATGCTCAGCACAGAGCATAAGATGGCGACCAAACCTCCAATCCGGGCTATACTGTCCAATTCTGGTAGGGTCATGAGTGTCACCGAGGTACTGTATCTCGCTCTGTCGACGAAGAGAAACGGGATCCCTAGGCATAGTGTACCGACGACGATTTCCAGCACTGTGCGGAGGATCGGCGTGTGCTTTGCAGTGTGCATATGGCTGATGTCGCGGGGTAGAGGTCTGTGCGGCCTGAAGTGAACCTGGCGCCAATGTGCTGCGTGTACAAGATAAGACTTCCGTGCAGTCAATGCAAAAACAGAACATACCGACTCGTAATAGGATTCGCGCGACCATGCGCGTGTATGAAAGACTAGATTGCTGGCCAGGATCTGTAGAGGAACTATCAGAAACGGCAAGACAGTGTAGAATGTACCGTGGCCGCACCGTTGAGTAGTCTGATGAGTTCCTGACATTCCTCCTGGCTAAACGGAGGCTGGATGGGCTGGGGATGCGCAAGAAGCCGATCGGTATACGACCAATGAAGGGCGTCGGCGGCCTCCTATGTCGACGGGCGTGTAAGAACGACATGAGCGGGGTAAATCTTGACATAGGACCAGTATCTGAACTCGTCATCGAGCCCAGGAAAAACATGAATACCTCCGATATCAACGAGGTAGGTATGAGAACGTACTATCATCTTCTCCCGACAGGGGTCATCGGAAGGCATCTCGTTCAGAATGCAACGGTACCGATGGTCCACCCAATAAATGACAAGCCGTCCGGGCGTCTTCTGTCTCCTCCATCCCATCGCCTTGTAGCTCAGCCTAACCCATATTTCGCATCCCTCCGGCACACTGTCCACCATGTCAATCGCACTCGTGACCTGGTCGAGTTTGGAAAAGTTTTGCAGATCGAGGTCGGTCGTTGCGCTTTTACGCGGGTTGCCGAAGTATCTGAGTCCGTGGGGAAGTATGTACTCGAACCATCCACGGTCAGCATAGAGCGTCGTGACTGACCCGTAGCTGTAGTTCCTTGCAGATCCGTTTACGTCGAATTGGGGTGGTTGTGCCCACCGGGGAGTGGGTTGGGTGACAGGGGGGTTGGAGGAGCGGAAGGAGGTATCGATGGGTGGCGTCGACGGACGGGATACGAGGGGACGGCGTTCGCTGAAAAGGGGATGTTAAGAAAAGTGCGGCAGAATTTCGAAGAAGTGCGTACTCTGCCTTGCTGAGGTAGTCCCTACGGTCGGCAAGACTGTATCCAGATGTTTGACGAGAGGGTCTATTGGGTGCGTCAACTAACAGTCCATCCCCAGAGGACATTAGTGACTGACCGGGTCGGAATGACTTCGTGGAATGGGCGAAGTGGGATTGTTACTGGTTCCACTGCTGGCATCATCATGTCGTCTCTTGGTAAACGTGAGTCGAATGGCCTGCAGCTTGGTAAGAAACGCGCACAGAGACACATACACGACAGGGCTTATTCTGATACATGGATTGTCTCAGCAGGTGAGAGCGCCGCAGCAGCCTGCTCTGGCACAGTTGGTTGGGCTGGCGCACGCTTGGAACCAGCAAATGGGTCATCCTGGACACTAATTGCCCTTCAGTTTCATACTCCATTCGCACACAGTAAGTGCAGGGAACTTACCCAGCAGGGGCACCCTGATGGAACCCAATATGACTGGAATTGCCCCAGGTATAAGTACTCCCGGGGAGTTCCTGCTTGCGTGGCTGAAACGAACTGCGACTCGCTTTCCTGCTCTGCAACGCAGCCGGTGCGATGGGTGCACCATACGACGACGACGACCCAGGCTTACGAATAGAGGACCCCAAGGACTGTTTCTGGGACACGATGCGTTCCTGTACGGGTGCACCCTGACTTTCAGGAGAGGCAGTGGCTTCTCTGGCGCGTGCGTGTTCGGCCCAGACGGCAAGGGCACCTGGTCTTTATCGACGACGTCGAGGACGGACATGCCCTCAGGCATGTAAAGAGTCTACACATACGGCATATCAACACGAGCGATGAGGAGGAACGATAATTTGAACTTACCACTTTGTCGTTGATGATATCGATCGTAGTCACGGGGTCCTGGTTTCTCGCGGTAAGTCAGGCTGCAAATCTTCTCCATGTTTACGGTGAAGCGGCTGTCGCTCGCAGCGATCAGGTTGCGGATCTTGAAGCGGTCAATCGAGGGGTCGGACTTGACAACGACGTCAATATCCTGATGTTAAGCTGTGAGTAACCGAACTCTGTAGCCCAAGAAAAATAAATGATACTGACCATCGTGATGCGTATGTCCCTGGCCTGGATATAGAGGCCGCCAACGACGGAGACGCGGGTTTTGGCAGCCGCTTGAGCTCCAACCGTAGCATACCAGTTCTTGAAGAGCTGCTTGAGAGCGGTGTGAAGGAGAGGTTGAGACATGGTGGTTATCTATAGTCCTATAGCTGTGAGATGCAACAATCATGGCGACTTAACAACTTACACAGACGATCTTACAAACGTACATAACATAGTCGGAAGGGATGGATCATCCGACGTTGGAAAAGAAAAGTAACAAATGGTTCAACCGCTTTCGATCTAATTGCGTCTGGGGAAAAGCAAGTGGTTGGTAATATACGCATCGAACAAGCTAGAAAAAGAACTTGCTTACCGTATTAGATGGTGAAGGTGCAGCGCAGCCCGCAGTGGTTGCTCCAGGGTCTATCAGCCCCGACGAGACCAGGCTGGAGGACTTCGATCTCATCAGCTTCAAGCCCAACATTGCGACCTTGTCTAACCTCCCTGCCTTCAGTCCGCCCTCTAGTTCCACGCCAACACCCCACGTAGCTCCATCAGGCCCCGTACTCCCGTGCAGCGCGACCCAGGCATCGAGCAGCTCGTGTTCGTCGACAAGCCTATGATCCTCGGGGAGGATTGCGTTGAAGTCGCCTGCGATGATCCCACCCCTCCATCTGGGCTCACGCAGGAGGCCAGCCAGTGCCCACATCTGTAGAGCACGCCGGAAATGCGAGTCGAGGGAGTCGAGGTGCACGTTAAGGAGACGGAATGATGCGCCAGACGCAGCTGGGGCGGCGATATCCACGCAGAGCGCATCCCTCCTGTACCTGCTAGGCAGCTCCATGCGGAAGACGCTGTCGACCATCAGCTTCCCCCCTCCCTCGCCCTCCTCGTCGAGCAACGGAGAGCCAAAACGCTTGCGGGAGAGCAACGTCATAGTCGCGAATGGTAGGCCCTTGAAACACGCGTCGTCCTCAGCATCGGTCGTCAGGAAGCCAGAGCGTACTCTGGGATCGTCGAGGAGAGATTGTCGGGCGCTGGAAGTGACTTCTTGGAGATGAATAATATCGGAAAACTTGGGTCCCTTCAAGATGTGATCGAGGATGAGCTTGGAGCGTGCGACAGGCCCTGACTGGGAGGCCTGGATATTCCAAGACGTGAGGGTTAGGCTCTGCTTGCCGATGGCGTCTGCTGGGTGAGAAGAAGGCCTCTGGGTGATTGGGTCATGCGGGTCGCGTAGAGGTATGGCTGCCCAGCGATGGGTGACGTAATTGAAGGAAGAAAGAGCACGATGAAATCTGTTGAGGAACATCGGGAATCGGGATGCACGCGGTGTCGGAAATTTTCAAACCCGGGTTGCAAGGCCTGAGGTTGATTGCGCCCTTTTAACCAGTGCTTGGTCCTAGGCGATACGTGTAACCGTATCTTCCCAGTGAAAATTGCAAGCTCCAAGACGGCGCTCTCAGAGAAGCGATCAGCTTGATCATATTATGACTTGTACATGTTCAAACTAATACCCGTACTTAGTGGCTAAGAAAATAAAGAACCATATGTTTATTCCATCGGTCCCTTCCATGGATCAACGTCTGGGATTGCAGTCATAAGTTAACAATATAAACCTCCCGATACATAATATCCTTGCATTGATAGGGCTCTTTGTGATTAAGTTATCAAGGATGTGGTTCACGGCCTTTGCGCTCCTCGAGGGCGCCAGTAGAACTGACACGCGATTCGCGTGAAGCAGTCGGGGATGAATACACAGACGAAGGCTTACGCTTCTTTCCCCTGGCCTTTCTAGTAGAATCCCTGGCACTCACGTGGTTGGCCTGTGAAAGGAGCAACTCCTGCTCAGCAAGCTCTCGTCTCACGCGCTCTTCCTCTGCGGTCCACCATCGCAAAAAGTCTTCCTCTTGCTGTCTTGAGCGTTCTTCCTCCTGAATCTCCAGAAGCGACTGTTTTTCCTTTCGTGTGGATGTGCTATGCAGTTGCTGCAACAACTGGATTTCAGAAAACGACAGTACAACACCCGACTCGCTTGACTGCACGGTAGACTGAACAGGCGGAAGCGTCCAGGTGGCACTGATACCAGTAATGGAAAATCTCAATCAGCGCACTTCTACAATAAAGATTACATCGCCACTCACAGTGGCTTGCGTGGCTCCAACGATCCAGAAGATGGACACACTTGTCGTACCGGCGTGATCTTTGGTCCTAGTGGTTGAGAGAGAGTCGATCGGGGAGGGGTTGTCGGAACAGACTGGGGTTTCGGAGGCAGCGCTCTTGGGGACAATAACGCTGGACGAACCAGCTGGGTAGGTGGTGGTGTAGTTGCTACTACCGGACCGTGACAAGGACCCAGCCGATCACCCGTGTTCGTAAATTGTCCCAGTGAACTCGTCGCTGCCTCCATAGCTCTTAAGCTGGCTGATGATACAGAAGGCGGGTCCTTCTTGCTTGCTTCAGTTTCAGTCATGATGGCCTTGAGATCCGCACTGCAATCCATCAGCAATGATGCCAGAAGCACATTCGGACAGAACACACCGGGACGCCGATGGATTAACTTTCCATACAGGACGAGGAGTGCATGTAGCTCGAGGTGGCACGGGCGAGCTAGGTCGGAAGACATTCAAATCAAGTGAGGTTCCTGACTCTGCATCGTCCATCACAAATAGCTCATCGCCAGCCAGGTCAAGGTGGGAGGCTGATCTTGAAGGTCGAGTGGGCCCCAAGGAGGGACTCGGTGTTGGCGTCTGAGTAACCGATCTGAGTGCCTTCTGCGACTCACGCTGCGCTTGTGATATCCTTGAGCGTGGTACAAAGGGGCCAGGAATATCCTGCAGTGCCAACCACTCCTTATGTTTATCCATCGCATAGCTAGCAAGTTTATTCGACCGTGTAATAGGCGACTTCTCCAGTTGCTCTCTGCGCGTGTATTCCGCAAGGTGTCGCACCATTGTTGTCTCCAGATCGTCTAGAATCCTAGACTCCAAGAACATCTCGAGATTAGCGGCCATGTAACTCTCGATGCTCCTAGCGAGCTCCACTGCGTTGTAATGAATCGCGTCGGAGAGGAGAGAGCAAGCGTTACTGGGGCTAAGATGACTAAGAAGGATTTCTGAACAAATGAGCACTAGTCGAGTGAGTAAAAATTCGTTCTGACGCATCGCGTTGAACAAGCGTGACACTTTGATACATAAAAATCTCACCGCAGCAGCCAGCACACGAAACACGAGGTCGATGACTTCATCCACGGTGTCCAGAGTGTCTGCGATAGCGACGTCAAACTTTGCACTAGTCGAGACAAAGAGACACATACCGAGCGCGTCAAACAGCTTCTCTTCCCCAAAACAGATAAACTTGAGCACAAACTGCATTATCTTCCATTCTAGATGACCCATCCGAACATCGATGACACCGAAATGATCTCTTCGACGAACAGTCCATTCGGGATCCCCAAAGAACGCTGAGAAAAATGGACAACGCGCTCGAAGAATGACAGAATTCGTGTATACCACTTTGTCACTGAGATGCAGAGCTACATCAGGTGCCAGAGCATCGACCTGGGTGTCTCTTCTGGGCAGCAACGAGTAAGAACTCTGCGCTTGGTCATATAGCTGTTCGTAATCCCTACGGAGAGTAGATACTGGGACATATTTCACCATCGATCCGAGCGCTAGAGAGAGCTGAGGGAGTTCCAAGATCCCAGCCAGAGCTGTCAGCTCCACCTTAACTTGCGCAGGGGAAATTCCAAGGCCTTCAAATTGCTCCGAAAAAACGGCCCCGATTCGGCGGTCCCATGGTGTCAGTATATCGTCAGAGTATAAATAATGGAGGAGGATCAGGAAGGAAAGAGGGCTGACTCCTGCTACAAGCAAGTAGCCGAGGAATGGCGACGAAGTCGGCGAGGCCTGAAAGCTGATCGTGAGTCCCGAATGTGTGTCCTCCAGGGTTGAATTATGGGTTAGTACTGCTTGCAAAGGCTTGCAGCGTGAGGCAAGAACAAGTTTATGCGTAGGCACCTCCACGCCCGTTCCAATACGGATCGCGACATCTGCCCCATGGGCCGTTCGAACAGGTGTCCCCCTATCACCAGATCCGTTTCGAAGCTGTGCATTTAGCACGCTTATTAAATTCGTTAACGTTTTGATGTCATTCAACATCACGGCGCCTTCAACATCATCCTCCGTCAAGGAGACGTGCGCAGTTGCAATGCTGGCATGTAACTTCTCCTTGTTGACATTGCGCATATATGGTGCGATCGCAGCCATATCGGCCTCCAGTGTCGTCCCGACAACATGGATAGGTATCGGCCTATAATCAACGCGTAACGCTCCGAAAGCGCCGGTAGAATTTGTGCACACCGCAACTACCCGTTGGATATGTGGGATGCGCTGGAACCTAAAAGGTTTACTTGCACCGCTTCCCTTGAATTTGCGAGAGCGGACGTAAACATGTCCTGACTGCGTGCACACGATGAAAGCACCGTCGCTGCCTATATCAACATCCTGATTTCAGTGTGAAACATGAAAAGTTCGGTCAGGAATATGGTAAGCATCAGTAGTAATGCGCACATACCCGAACACTGTCAAACTGCCTTCTTAGTGCCCAAACTCGCTGAGGCTTTGTTAATTTCTCCCTTTCCATAGACGTGCCAGAGACGCCGCCCTCAGACCCAGGTGCAGAGAATGTGAAGACCTCTCCGTTGGAGGACAAAGTGGCGAATGCGTCTTCACAACTAACCAGCTTCGTGATCGCTGCCCCTTTCAGAGCTTGTGGGGTACGATAGACAGTTATTTCAGAGGGAAAAGAGTGCGCGGGAAAGCTGTCCAATCATTAATCATATCAAGAGGGTGTTGCGTAGTATGGGCATACCTGATTTTCGACACTCCACTATGCCATAGACAAACAACGTCGCCGGTTTTGAACAAGCATACCATGGCTGTTTCCTAGTGACCGGGGAAAACGATTGGTCGGGAAAAGGTGACACGAAAATAATACTGACAGCCATTGCAATGCCATGCACAGACTGGGTGATGACCGATACCTGACGTGGGTAAACTTGGACTGGTGTAGTAGTTTTGTTGTATCCTGTCAGAACATAAGTCATTTTTGTCGCACGAGATTTAATCGACTTTCAGAGGCCTAGAGGCCTTGTGGACTTACCTAACTGTCCACCATTCGTGCCCCATGTCCACACCTGATCTTCCGACCAACAAGCACTCGCACTCTTACAAGCCGCAACTCCCTTTACAAACTCTTTCTTCAGGTGAGTGATTTTTCGGGGAATGGTTTGAACAGGTTCATTAGAATATCCTCCTTGGCCACTCTCAACCACATATCCTAGCTGGGCAAACCGATTAAGGCCCCAACTAAGAACTTCACCTGCATCAGTGAGCGCCAGGGTGTGATCCTGACCAAGAGCGACAGAGATGATCGTGCAACTGGGGGGAAGTGTGATCTCGGTGGGAGTGTAAACCATATGAGACGACGGTCCAAGCCTACATAGAGACCGGAAATGAATGATCCGCAATGATGGGATGAATATCTTTACGCACCGTCCCCCGCTTCCGAATCCACAGAGACGTAGATTAGTGTGGGATTCCTTCGTTAAAATGGCTAGAGAAAGACAGGTGTCAAAATGAATAGTCGTAGGTGCAACAAGTGCAGATATAAAAAACCGATTGGTGAATGTTTCAGGATAGGCTGCCCGTCGTGAGAAACTTACCCGTGTGCAACTTCGACATCTTAACCTCACGTACTTTGACGGTAGAACGATCTTCCAGCGTGCGGCTTGAAAAAGTAGGTGCATCTTTCTTGGGCAAGGCTACGCAATCGGGGAATATACGGTCGTTTCCATCACCAAGTCCCAAAGCGGCATTCCTGGAACGCAAAATATATAAAGGTCGGCTGTTAGAATCATAGTATATAATAGGAAACCCACCGATTTGTTCCCCAAGTGAATAGGTCTGCAAAAATTTCACGAACAGCGGAATGCGGTTTCGCACTCCGAACTGTTGAGTTGTACACGTCGAAAGCAGTGTATCCCTCCAAATCCTTGATGGTGGTGTCAATATCTGCATGCTTTAGTAGGAGAATTCTGCAAATTCAAAACGCGTCAGTGTTAGGCAGGCGGCTCTTCAGTAATTTAATGGGCTGGAGCAGATCCGAATTGATGTAATAAAACTCACGCAGCCTCAATATTTCCAGCATATAAAGCTCTGTGGAGGGCAGTCCAATGGTTCTCTTTATCCGGGATGTTGATATTGATGTTCGGATGCGCAAGAAGCATGCGTGCGTACTCGGAGCTTGCAGGGTCTGTGGACGAACATGCCAGATGCAGCACCGTACGACCGAGGTCGTCAAAAGCATTGACTTCTGGTGCTATGGCCAGTGACTTGGCAGACCATGACTTTCCTGGAGATGACTTTCCAACACCGCTAGGACCTGCTGTTGTCCCAGGAAGGCCAGACCGGTCTCGTTCGAGGAGGCGCTGGAATGCCTGCTGGTTGCGTAGCTTGAAGTAGACATGGAGGAGGGTCATGCAACACGAAGCGAGTTAAAGAGCTGGACTATGCGATCGGAGAGATATGCCCCCTCGGACCGCTTGCGTCCAACCAATTGGTGTCTGTAGTTGGAAGTCGAAAGTGCGAGTCAACCCGCGCTATGGTTAGTCAATTAATAGTAGGTCAGAAGGCGGTCACCGGGGCCACAATCAGCAGGAGTCAGAGACATTATGTAATTGGCGCACGTGGTTACTTGCTCAACAACGTGTAGGAGAAGACAAGTCGATTTGCGAACGTTGATCAAACGGCGGAAGCCCGGTCAAGCTTGGAACTTGGTCCCTGTGGTTGCAGAACACACGGAGTCTACATTGGCGCAGCCAAGACCATGTTATCAAGATTACACTCTGATTTAACCTCGTCGACATCGCGGATATCTTCTGTTATACATCAAGCAATGCCTGTGCTGCCTTCCTCGCATTCGCCTTAAGTCCCTCTACCTGTAACTCCAGGTTGCGAATTTTTTGCCTCGCCTCGCGAAGTTCGCCATTGAGCCGATTGACTTCATCCTGAAGGACGACGTTTCCCTGTAAGAAACGAGAGATGCTCGTTAACTCACTCCATAAACAGATCGTAGTTGTATATAACATACCTCATTGGGCGTACTTGGGTGATGGTGAGAGGAGTGTGCTGCAAACGATTCTGATCGAACCGGTGGTGGAGAGAGAACTTGTGGAGATGCGGTTTGTGGGACAGGGACGGACGTTGCGACCACGGGAGTCACAGGTGGAATGTCAACTGCGATTGGCTCAGGTGCAGGAGGTGGTGCAGAAACCACTGGTGTCGGCGCCAGCACGTGCACAGGGGCGGGAGCTGCCACGACACTGCTGCCTGTAATAATGGCACCGTTTTCGAGGTTGACCAGATTCAACGGTGCAGCCTTGCCAGCAAAGAACTCGGCAGCTGTCAGAGATGGTTCCGAGGAGAGTACCGGAGGGTATATATCAGCTTGGAAGGATTCCGCCTTGTAAAGGAAAGGCGATCAGTACAAGCCAGGGCATGTTTCGAACATGTACAGTGACGAAATTGAAATTCACCTTTCTGGGAACGATAAATGCAATCGCCTCCACCGCAGTGCCAGTCACCTTGTATGCACGGCCAATCTCGCACTCGGATACCTCCACCGCACGTCTCGGAAGGAAGCACATACCGCGCTGGGGTTCCGTAGACTTGTGCTCCGAAAGAGCATAAAGCGTGTCCGAATCATATTCATAGTAGCGGATGTTGCCATCTCTAATCAAGATCTATCAGCTCAGATGGTGTGCAAGACAGCCACCACAAACCCTTTGCCCGCTGCAGCACCACGGTGAGATAGTTAGTTGAGGTGTGTATGTCCGAAAATCATTATAATCCCACACACCAAGGAACAAAATCCCGTTGTCAGTCCAAAAAGGCATCACAACTCCTGCACTCTGATCGAGTGCGAGCGTTTTGACGCTCCCAAGTCCACCCGACTCCCATATCCCAACCTGGCGATCGCTCATCTTGCTAAACCCAGTTGTCGCAATCCGACCTGTATCCCCCATCCACGTCACACGTGCGCCCTTGATTCCACCATGTCCGTCCGTCATACGTACTGCGTCACCACCCGTACGTGCATCAAACAACCGAATCTTTCTGTCACGACAAGTCGTAACAAGGATAGATCCTGTCGCATTAAAAGAAAGTGATTGAATGGTATCGCCGTGTCCATTCAACACGGAACGCGGGCGTGCCGGGTCTGCGAGATCCCACAATTTCACTAAATGTTCACCGGACGCAGTCGCTAGGACATTTGCAGCCGTTGGGTGCCACAGGACCTGACCGACTTTGCGAGGACTCACATCGACACGAGCGATGGGTTCGAGATCGTGCGGTTCCCAGCCGTCTGCTGTCCAGCCGTCGAATAGGCCATCAGGAACCTTCCAAAGGAGACAGGTGCCGTCTTCAGAGGCAGAGGCAACGAGGGTATCGTTCGCAGGTGACCACGCCGTATCAAGGACAGGCGCGGTATGTGTTCGTGCGAGTGGGATGATGTCCGGGAGTTTAGTAGGGACGCCATGAAGAGCAGATTCGAAGGGTGAGGGAGCTGGGAGAACGGCAAATGCACCTCCTCCAGACGCGGACCAGTTGATGCTTATGTAGCGCTGGAAGAAGAAGCACAGTTAAGATGTATGGGCATCGTTGTAGAATAAGTGACCCACAGCAGATGCAGAGATCAAGTTCGTGTCCCAGGCGCTATTAGACACTTTGACATTCTCATACCCATACTCCTTCTTGCCTGTCTGGCCAAAGACATGACTAAGAGTGTCGCATGAGAGCCAAAGACGACAAACGGGGAGCAAAAACGGTGGGTATATGCGTTGAGCTGGTTGATGAAAGGCCAGACGTACCGATACTTGGACGCGCGCACAAATCTCGACATCGTCTACGGATCGAAGTCGATTGTGCAGATAAGGACAAAAAAGCACTGCAAGGTCAAACAGAAAGATAGTTGATCGTGCACAAACACGAAGCAGTTCAAGTGGTTGACACAGCCGCGGCATAGATAGACTGATAAATTAGTAGTTGACGTGACTACTACATGACTACTAAGGTCCGTATTAGGCTAAGGTGTCGAAAGTGATTGGAGACACTCGATCCAGGGTAGCAGCTAAGTTGGCTAAGAACGACTCGCCATGGAGATCATGGGTCCGGTTACGCTCATTTACACAGGTCATACCAATAACCTAGAAAGTAAATGGTCATATATTTACCTGATCAGCCGCAATAGTGGGTACTAACCTGGAGTAGTTTTACTCTCCTGGACCTGAGCTTCAGAAGGCGCTTCTGCCATGATAACAGCAAAACCACTAGTACAACATCATTTTAGTGTTTAGGATTGGGGCTCGAAGAAACACATACTTGTGAAGATGCCAATCATTATGACTAGAGTTGGATGAAAGGAGCACGGTCATGTTGGTACCGGTATTAAGAAAACAGGTAACTTACCAGTGGAAAAACCAAGGTCCTGGGTTGTCTGTAACGAAACGGAACGTCACGTTGTCGCCGTTCGCTTGCAGACCAAGGTTTACCGTGTCCCTCTTCACCGGATTAACATAGTTGTAGGTGCTATTACCCGCCACACGGACGACGTCAAAGGCATGCTGATCGTGGATGAGCTACGCCTGTGATATCCTATTACGAGCGCTTACCCCATGGAGATGAACCGAGTGCTGCAAATGACAATTTCACGTCAGTTCAACTAAATCGTGGGGAGATTGCATTATGCGTACTGGACCTCCCAATGCACCACCAGTCGTGAGTTCTGTCGCTGGCATACTAATCTCCACCGTCTTGTTAGAAGGCAGTGTATAGACACTGCCATTAGGGAGGAGTTGGGATGGATGCTGATTCCCGCTAAGAATTTGCAAGAGCACCGGGAGGGGAGGGTCAACATAGGATACATTATTAATCGTGTATTGGGCTTGTCCACCTCGGAGACCCGGGATGAGATTAATACTAACGTCCGCTTTTCCAGGCCCAGGGATACCGGGTGCAGGGCCGCCAGAAAGAGGATGAAGCGCGCTTTCGTCAAAAGGCAATACGTACGGTCCATGCTGCGTCTGCGGGTCTTCGATCGGTGCACCAGCATACCTCAGGATCGCCGAGCTTTGTCCTCCATCAAACGTTTGGTTGAGATGATTTGATAAAGCTCGGATCCAGTAGTTTCCAATAGGCTGGTCAGCATTGACCACCACAGAGTATCGCTGGCCAGCAAATACTGGTATGGAATCGACAGTTACAGGCTCGACCTCGTTTCCGTCAGCTTCGATAATCGTCATCGGGTGCCCGTCAATTGTGAAATTGAACCACGGATCACAGGATGCGCCAATAATGCGAAATCTGTAGCGCAAGCCCTGCTGAACATTGATGACGGCGAGTGGCGAAAGAGGTCCCCCTGTATAACGTCCAAGCCCGTTAATCAGCGTGGAATCCGGGACGAAAGGCCCAGTGTACATTGTCGGGGATAACTTATGATACCTGAAGAATTTGGTGTAAGACTATCGGCAGTAACCACGAAACGCTCCAGAACGAACCAGTCAGAAAGTATGATCAGTGTAGATGCTGCGTGATGCATGAGTTTGTCTGAATGGGCGAACAACGACCCAAAATCGCACCGTCATCAACATCGTACATATACTTCAGGGGGTCATCGGGGTCGTAAATGACAAGCGGTCCTCTCAGCCCATCGCAGTACTGGGCTGATAAGTGTGAGTGATACCAGTACGTTCCGGCCTGGTTTCGCGCGTTAAATACGTGAAGGAAAGTTCCATTCGGCTTTATGGGACACTGAGTGACGAAAGCGGTTCCGTCAGCCCAGTTCGATTTGTGTTGGAAGATACCATGCCAGTGCTAGATTAACATTTACATCAGTATGGGAAGACCACTAGACAAAATCGCATCAACTAACGACGCTTGTGGTAGTGTTCATAGCTGTGTTATTGAGTTTGTTGATGACACTGATACGGAAGTCATCTCCCTGGAATGACAGAAATGACGTTCACGATGCATGTACACAAGTCGAAGTGGGGAAAATGGTACCTTCTGCGCCGCAATCAGCGGTCCGGGAAAGACTCCCCCAGCAAGGACGGTCCTTCAAACGTGTCAGGAACTAGCTCTTTTAATTAAACAGGAGTGGGCTTACGGACGAAAATACCCATCTGGTGCTATAATCTTGTTCACGATTTCAAGATCGGTCACTGGTCCTAAGACGCCAACAGAGGAGCGACGATTCTGTGGTCCAATAGTAACGGCCGATCCCCCATGCGCGAACTGACCCACAACGCTCGCAAGAGCAAGACCTGCCGAAACCAGTCGCATGGAAAAACGATGATTCGCGCTTGACAAGGAGTACTTTCGACGAGTGGAGTAGCATTCCCTGGACCTTTCTTGGCTCCCTTATAGAATGCCCCAAGCAAGGTGGACGTAATGCGGGGACCATGTTTGTTGGCAGTGCAATCTAGTGCAATCGGGCGCATTGCTAAGTTCTCAAGCGTGCAATTTGATGACTGGTGCACGTAGTCAGGCAATACATGCCGCAAAACTTTCATCCGACAGACAGGGCAGTGTGTCGTGATTGCTTTCGTATCATGCTGTAAGTAGGAATTATCGCCCGGCGTTAGACTGCGTTAGACTGGCGTTAGCTTCTATACTTAGCCTAATATGTGGCAGGCTTAAGCCCACACTGGTAGTGTCCGTCGAGGTGAACTGAGGCGAACCAAAGTGGGCAGTTCCACTTCGAATCATCGAACGTGAGGTGGAATGAGGTCGAACGGCAACTTTCTCAATACAGAGCATCGCAAATACCACAACACTTTGTAGTTGTTTGTACAAATCACGAGTGCCATTACTAAGCTTGCAAACTGCTGTCAGTTCGAAAGAGCTCGCCTGCAGTTTCGTTAGACTTCGAATCTTCCAACTGTAATCGAACCATTGGAATTTCGAACCGAACCGAAGTTATCCCCCCAGATCACCTCGGCAGCAACACTCAGAAGCCCCATGAAGGTTACGTAGTTACATAACCTAAAACGCGTCAGGATCAGCGGAGCACCAGTGAAAGCCGCACGCACTCCTCACGTTCTGTACTTCCTCCACAATTACTTACTTATGTAAAATCAATCATTGTCAGCAAGCACTGCACGGTATGTATATATAAAAGAAGTATGAATCCAACTCCAAGTTTTGTCAGGCTGTCTAGACTCTAGACGACAGTTTCACCACTAACACACCCGAGAAGCAGCGAATCCACGGTCCCGCTCGTCCGCTCCTCGATCCACCGATCAAACTCCTCAAAGAGTTTCATCGCAGAGCTCCCATCGGAATCATCCTTCTTTGCAGGCCACATCCGTCTCTCCAGAATGCCAATGAAGTTCACTTTGAGCCCAGTCTCGTCCTGGGAAGCTGGAGGCGGATGTTTTATAGTAACAGACACATTCCAAGAATCTGTTCCATAAAATGATGCTTCCTTGATGTGGTGCCTTACAAATTCGCCAGGAGGAGAGTTGTCCAGCGTCCACTGGAGGACATGCGCATCAAAGGCGATGACTTCCAGTGCAACAGTGTCAATTTATTGATTATGATGATGAGAAGACCATGTGCATACCTGTCCATATTATTCCCGGATGGTCTATCTTGAGCGTCAGATGTCTCTTTCCTGCCTGTTTGTCTATTCTATCGTTGACAGCAGTCACAGTAAAACGGTGCTCCGGTAGTAGAGAGGTAACTGCATCAGCGGCAGGATCAACCGGCAACTCAATCCTGTACGGGGAGAGGAACTAGTATGTTTGCCAAGACGATTGCGTCATGTCAGTGTAAATTCGAATCCGTAGTCAAGCGCCGAAAGAAAAGGTTTAGCGTTCGGACCAATCAAGACCACTAAACACCTACCACCGAAAATGGGTAAAGGGTATCCCAATCACTGTTATAGTCATCCATAACCACTGCCTGCGGGGGCACACCATTTGCACCAAATCTCGTTGCAATCTCATGCACTAGTCCATCGAACCCTGCCGCGCCATCAGCAGCGGCGATATGGAGGTCTTGTTTCCCTGTCACGAGCTACCACAGCATGAGTAACAGTTCATAGTAGGATTGGTAACGGAACCAGATTAGAGACCGCTGTAAGTGTTTCGGCCACCAAACAAACTGCCACGCCCAATTTGTAAATCCCCTCAGTATAGTGCGGGCAGCGCAATCAAAAATGATAGAATCCACGAGCTCCACACTTACATCCTCTTTATGAACAACAAACAGCCTTTTCTGATGCGTACGATCGAAGGTATCTTGAGCATAGAAGAACGCCATGGCCACACCGAGACCCAGGAAGGTGAAAATGACAGCGCGCCGAAGTATCCGCGGTCCAAAGCGGTGCGCAAGGGCTAGTACAAAGGAGATACATAGCGCTCCAATGACAGTCACAATTGAGGCGATGATGAATTCAGCCGGAGCATCCCCACCCATTCGGCCCGTCTGCGAACAAACAATGATCAGGGTTAGGCGGGGGCGGGATGTCTTAAAGCTTACTAGTGGAACAAATACGACCAATGTTGCAGCTAGTAACTGGACACCACAGCACAAAGGCAAAAACATTGCAACCGGGTATGCCCAAAGCGGTAACTCACGATCATCGTTAAAGGGCGGGGTATGGTGCATGTATGCCAGTGTCGTATCTAAACACATCGCAGTGAAGAAACCCAAGCTGCCGATGAAAGGGGCAGCACTTGAACCAATGTTGATAAGCTGTCCAAGGGCAGCGAGGAAGGACTGGAATAGAAGCAGACCAGCAAAAATGGGGCGTTCCATAGAAGATTGCCCTGGCTTGGTGAAAAGCAGCTGAGTAACCAACATGCCTGGCATGTAGTGAGCAGACTGGTAAGTCAGAATACAGTTGGCCACGAACCAGCAATAGCTGCAGGGCCATAGAGAGCTAGAGGATAGTACTCCCATTTGAACCAGCTTAGGGGTTTGCAGAGGACATATTTCATGATTGCTGCTACCACATTCGCCCCGATTATAGCGCCCACCAAAGAAGCTAATACTGCCCCAAACGCGGACCACACCTTCTTTACTCGAGCAAATCGCACAAGTATGAGCGACGCGACGAACATTGCCACATACATGATCTTTGCGGTTGTAAAGGAGTATATGAAGAAAAAGTCAAGGATACCGAAGAAGACTATTCTCGGGCGTGCGTAGCCACCCGCAAGAGTCGATATTGGAGAGGTATCAGAAGACAGATAATGAAGGAGGGCAAGGACATTGTCAGCCATATGCTGAGCAACGCCGGACTGTATGTTCTCCACGAGGTCCTACAAATATGATAGCGTCAGATAGTAGAGTGGTTATCGAGTTTGGTAGGTTACCCCGCGCATGTGGTACATGTAACTGTTTCCTACAATTGCCATCTGTGATAGATTTAGCAGCGAATGGGCGAAGGAAATAAAGCACTCACGTCCAAACCGGTAACATTCAAATACAGTTCAAACTGTCTAAAGTCCGTGCTACACATGTGGGGTAAATGAATAAGATATAAAAGATTGGGTCATGAACGAACTCTGAGAGAAGAATTCCAGAGCTGAATATTTCATTGGCAAATATAGTGCCGTAGGGTCTGTAGAAGAGGGAGGGACCAGCCGTGTTAAAGAAACTACGACAATCGAATACAGATACTGACCTAGGGACACGGGAATATGCTTCAATCATTTGTTCCGACGTTGCCTGGAAAAGTAGCTCGGGGCCTGTTGTTCCGGCGGCTATGGATTGTGGTGAGCACAGATGCAATTATGTTTCCAGCACACACACACCTTCAAGATTCACAGCTGCCCTTACACTGTGTAGGAAACGCATGAGACAAGAAAGCGCAGCCTGAGCGAAGTAACTCAGACTGACGTGGAAGCGGTCTCATGCTGCGTGGAGTACAGATGTGATCCATCCTGCAAGGATTCCTCTGCATTGTTGAATACTTTGGTTGTTTCAGACCGGGCCCCAGACGATGATATGACTTGAGAACATACAGAAGATGATTCCATGTGTGGGTTCCCAGCCCGGGGTTTCAATCAAAGTTCGCGCACACTCCAACATAACTCCGACGGGCAGTGCGTCATCTGCTGCTCCAGGGCTCGGCAGAGTACTATCCAGATGAGCATTGACGAGCACTGTGTCCGCTTTCGAGCGTTCTGTTCCGTCGGAGATCCGGAGAATGATATTGGAGAGGTTGACATAGGTCTTATATAGTCGGGTAGCCATGATGTCAAAACTAGCACCTCAATGCAGGTAGGGAGAGCGAAAGGTGTTGGGGATGAGGAGGCTGAATGAATGATGATCAACACACCGATGACTCCCACTTCCTTCTTGTCGCCAGACGGTACATTCTAGTTTTCTATCGGGCTCTTTCTCTACGGCCTGTCGACAAAGTTGACCAATATCTTGGACTTTCTGAAATAACCATGCATCTGCTATTGCATGTTCGCGAGTTCCAGGGGTGCGGTAGCCGATACCTTCAGACAGGTGTTTGGCGTAAGAAAGAATGGTTGCTTCTGAGGGGTGAGGGAGGTTGGTCTTGGGATCATAGCTGGGTATGAAATACAGGTCAAAGAAATATGCTGAGGGGGTAGCACTCGAATACTTACGGATGAACATTAGGGAATGGCAACGCTGAAAACGAAAGTCAGCGAGATTACTGTAATAGAGCCGCCCAAGTCCCGCATTTTTGACCTCAGACTCACAAAATTGTCGATGGAGCGTATACAACGGCAAAACGACCAGGATTGGTGCAAGGACAAGTATGGACGGAATCGGACCCCATATTGCTCTGCGCTTCGCCCCCATCTTGGTCCAGGAAGTTCTAGACCAGAGTGTGGTTAGCAGTCAAGTCGCTGAAACACGATGTTGTTTGAGGATGTTGTTCCGGACCGGAGTCAGCCGTCAGACTCAGTTGACATGTCGGATCAACCCCATCCCTCCAAAACATTTGCAAAATCTGTGCTCATCATCGTGGTTATGGTCCAGACTATGTCTCAATACAAATCTGTACCACAACCCCGCCAGTCCGCGGGGATTGCTACTTTCTCAGCGACATACCCACTCTCAAATCCAACTGAGTCGAGTAGGGCCATGTATGCATTATACTGTAATCAAATACTATACAAACAACTTGATGATTAGAACACAGTGAGCGGGGCTACTGGTACATTTGACAACATACTCAAATACTGGTTGCTTCTTGCTTTTCGGCGAAAGTAGGATCAGTGGGGTGATTTTCCTGTATGTGAAGGCTTTCTCCATCCCCTGCGACAGTGATGTGGACAACATCTCCATTGCTGTAACCAATTTAAACACTGGCCCCGAATGTCCGAGGAGACGCCACATACCGAATGGTTCCCCTCAACATCTTCTGTGCGAGAGGAAAAAGAACATCCGTGCGCACTATGCGAGCAATCGCACGGGCACCGTACACCTCGGAGTAACCCTTCTTGGCCAACCATTCTTTGGCACCATCATCAACATCCAGCGTGATCCGCCGCTCCGAAAGACGTGCAGCTATGTCCCGAAGTCGCAGTCTGACGATGTCTAGGATCGACTTGCGGGACAACTTGTTGAATACGATTATTGAGTCTAGACGGTTCAGCAGTTCGGGTGGGAAGTATTCGGAGGTGCGCTCCATAACAAGCGACCTTGCTTCGTCGGTAACGACACCGTTCGCATCGGACGAGGAGCTGAGGGCCAGGACGTCACTTCCAAGGTTGCTCGTCAAGCAGATGATCGTATTCTGCACTCAATCAGTGACAATTAAACTGACATCTCTGTGAAATACCTTAAAATCAACTTTTCGCCCGTGACTATCGGTAATGCTTCCTTCGTCAAGAATTTGAAGTAGGAGCATGGAAACATCCTGGTTCAAATGTCAATCAATAACACATACATCGATGTCTGGACGCAAACTTTGTGGGCCTTTTCAAGTTCGTCAAGAAGGATAACCGCTTTCAGGGGATCAGATACATCTGGGAAATCCATTGTATTGTTCGCTCACCGTATGGCTTTCGCCGAACTGCCTCCGTCAGTTGACCTACACATCCTTGTCAGAAAAGAAGGGATACTTTTTCAAGTGTCCTTACCTCCTTCCTCAAACCCTACATACCCCGGAGCTGCACCAATGAGACGGGAAATCGTGTGTCGGTCATGGTACTACACAAAAGAAGCACCGGGTGTTAAACAACCATATGATGTATTCGAATCGAGGTCGCTCGAACACACCTCAGACATATTGATATTAATGCTACAATTGACGTCAGTACTGACCGGAAATGGAATAGATATCGTCTCACAGTCCTCGTTGTTCATCATTGAACAAGAATCCTGCGAGGGCCTTTGAAAGTTCCGTCTGTCGATTTGCACATAACGTCAGGAGGAAGCTATGTCCCGAACTCGCGACGAACCTTGCCAACACCAGTAGGCCCCAGGAAAAGGAATGAGGCAACGGGTCTATTAGGTGCTTGTAAACCCGCTCGGGATATCCGTACAGCATCACTGACGGCTGCAACCGCGTGGTCTTGTCCAACAACGCGCTGCTGGAGTGCTGCTTCCATCTAAAAGAAAATCAGAACATGTTTCCCAGACAAGAACCCATGGAATTACATGAACTAATTTCTCGCGTTCGCCCTTTAACAAGTTTTGGACAGGGATACCTGTAGCTTTGGCAACAACTCTGGCAATATCGTTGCTAGTCACTCTGTCGTGCAGCATAGCCAGGGGGCTTTCAACCTCTTCGTCTCGTGTTTCACCGTCTGCTGGAAGTTGTCGCTCCAAATCAGGGATGGTTCCAAAACGAAGCTGAGAGGCCTTCTCGAATTGTCCTTGACGCTGAGCAACCTCGAGCTCGTGCTTGGCATCCTCCAATCGCTTCTTGAGATCCTTGATCCGATCAAGCCTCGCGCGCTCTGAAGGCATCCGTCAACAGCAACAAGTCAATATAAACCAAGACTCGCCATTTTGCCAGATCGCCGTGAGTTCCTGTGCCTCTGCCTTTTTGCTTTGTAGGTCGTTTTCAAGCTTTGCTCTACGCTCAACACTGAAGACGTCTGTTTCCTTTTTCAGACTCTCCAATTCGATTTGGAGCGTCATAATTTCACGCTCCAAAGCCTCAAGTTCGTCCGGCTTGGATTCCTGCGCAAGCCGCAGCGCAGATGCAGCTTCGTCGACCAAATCTATTGCTTTATCCGGAAGATAGCGATCAGAGATATACCGTGCACTATACACAGCAGCTACAGTGCGTGAATACTGCGAATGCATCATTGCATTCAAATAGAAAGGCTCACCCGTGACTAACGCGCTGTCGGCTATTTCCACACCGTGGTGGACTTCATAACGAGGTTTGAGACCCCGGAGAATGGAAATGGTTGACTCGACAGTTGGCTCATCAATCTGTACGGGCTGAAAACGGCGCTCCAGGGCAGCATCTTTACTAATAGTCTTCCTGAATTCGTCCGCTGAAGGTACTCCGTTAGCATAATTTTACCCGGAAGGATGGATACTGACGGGTAGTAGCTCCAACTAGCTGTAGGCCTCGTGCGAGGGCAGGCTTGATCATCTGCCCTCCGTCAACACTGCCCTCCGCTTTCCCGAGATTGAACAGCATATCTGCAAGGCGTTATCCGAAAATGACGGGGGCCATTGGATACAGTCATCCTTTCTACTCACGGACTTCGTCAATGAAGCAAATGACTTTCCCTGCCTAAATAGATGGGTGAAATGTGCTCAAACACGGTGACAGGAGAAGCCAACCTCTTCCTCTATGTCTCGGATCAGAGCCTTGAACTTCTCCTCAAACTGGCCACGAATTCCTGATCCAGCCAATATCGAAGAGAGATCAATAGAGAGCACCCTTTTGTCTTGGAGCGACTACAATGGTCACCGATGTTAGCCCGAAAGACCATGAGACATATGTCCTGCATCGACTAACTTCAGGGACTTCACGCGCTACAATCCGGCTTGCAAGTCCTTCGATAATAGCAGTCTTCCCAACACCGGGAGGTCCGATGAGCTAAACAATGTAAGGTTGGCAATGTTGCAAATGTGAACCAAAGCCAACTTACAACAGGATTGGACTTGGTTCTTCGTGAAAGGACTGATGGTAATGAGATGGAAAACTACCATGGAAGTATGTAGTGATAACCTTACTTTGCACTGTCCTGCGTATCTCTGTAACAGGTCAGTGGCCCGTGGGGTAGTAGTTACGCCATATCGTGTGACACTCACCATCATCTCTCCCTATCACTGGATCGAGTTTCCCATTTCGTGCCATTTCAGTAAGGTCGACACTCTGGGGCGGTGTCACACAAGTAGTTAGAAAATGACTGACCGACCCCACTCACATGTTCCTTCAAAGCGTCGCCCTTCTCGTGCTGCTGTTGAATAAAGCTGGGAAATCCACCTCCTGGGGGCTGCATCGCATAACCTCTTGTGAAGCGAGGCTGCGGAGTACGTTGCGGTACACATGACAGAAAGGGTTGCCGAGACCGTTGAGTTGTGCGAGTTGCGAGTGTAAGGATGGCAGCACCACTTCTGAGCCGGATGGAAGTTCTTGGAAACAAGTGTCTTGAAATGGAATTCGTCGCTACTGCGGGTGACATCCAACACAATTGGCCGTATCAAAGTCTAGCTTTTTGAAAACACGGTGGTTGGGACAAAACTGTATGACGCGCAATGATCAAACCCTAACCATGTTTGGAAATCCCCTGAAGGACCGATAACGCTCTGTCGGGATTCTATGCGTTTCGAGCTTCAGAACTTGAAGGTGACACTTGAATGATGGTACTAATAGATTGTGTGACGCTAATACGAGTGGTAACGAAGTGTATACAAATCAATGCTGTGTACAGGAGTGTGAAGCTATTTGGGACTTGGGCGAAAAACCGAAGGTTTTTCCGGCTCGAAACTGGACCCGAACCTGTCGGGAAGAGCGCGCTGTGATCCCATGCAACAGTAGGAGTGGGCGACGCTTCACAGTGAGCTTGAAAACCCCGATAGTAGGAGCATGAACTCACTCTGGTCGGAAGGCTTATCTTACTGGTGGGAGAATGTATTGCCGCAGATTATTCAATATGTCCGGTTGGCTTTGTAGAAAAGGTGCTAAGACGAGTGCGTGGTGTTGGAGGTATAGTGTGAATGATTCGCTGGACCAGCGTCCCATTGTTTTGACGACGTCAAATGGGACTCCTTTCAGTAGGTAGAATAATGTTCCTCCTATGCGCAGACTGTGACCCTTTAAATCCGGCAAGTTCGGATGAGCTTTGGTGATGGAATCTATACGCTTGATTACCTCTTTTTTGGAGAGCGGGCGCAATCCGCCGGTGGGGTGTTTCCATGCGAATAAATGAGACTCGACGTTGCCGGCATTGGTCCGTGTGTGATTGTCCAGGGCTGTTTTCGGGTCTGACGGCGATGGTAAAATATGCGGGGCACAGTGGACGTCTTCACCTGTGAGCAAAGTTTTTGTCACTGGAATGGTGAATTTGATGACTGGCAAGTTTTGATGGTTCTGCGTGAAAGATAGGCCAGCTCTGGTGATGTGTTTCGTCGGGTTGAACTTCGATATGGCCGGAACCGTGAATTCTCCCAGGCGCGCTATGCAGAAAAAGGCGCAGACTATGCACGCAAAGACTGCCGCGTCGCGTGGGTTGTCATGGTCCATGAGGGAGTGGAAAATTTCCAGGATTTCCAGTGTGAAAGGTGCTCGTTTAGCGTGCTTGGAGGAGGCGGGTGCTAGTCTGGTTGCCCCCTCCAAAAGCGCTTTGTACTCTGTCTCGTTTACTCGCCACTCCATGCCATGTAGCAGATGCCACGCGCGCACGGCTGCTGCGTAGTTAGAGATTGAGGAGCCCGAGTACGCTCCTGCGCAGCTCGATAGGAATGCCGAGAAGACGTGAGAAGAAACCGGCGCGCGGTGGTGTTCCGGGATACCGTGGATGTCGCAATATACATGAAAAATGAGGATGCCCGTACCGTAGAGAGAGAGAGAATTCCACATTTATATACCGCTACAAGCAAACAGATGTGCTAAGACGCGGTGCCAGAAGGCCGTAGGAGGTGTTAAGAAGTGTAGCTAAAGAGTTGTTGGACGTAGATTGGTAGGTCAGCATTGTATGTAGGTGGTTTTGTCGTGGCAAAGTAAGGTTCCGGTGTAAGGAAAGCAAGGCTGCAAAAGAAAAGAAAAGAAAACGGATATCCCTCTGCTTCTAACTCAATCTCAATCAAATGCTTCCTGGCCGCTCGTGCGGGTACCCAGAGAACTCGCGTTTGCTCCTGCGGGAGAGTAACCTCCGTAAGAAAGTGTAACCGATGAACACTGAAGGGGAGTGTCGAAGGAGGGGGGAGAGTTTGGTGGTCGGATTGATGAGGACAGCCTTGCAGGGTGGGGACTGGTTGGCTGTTGACATGGCTGAGTATACCACCCCACAGCGATTGACAGATGAAAACATCCAGCCAGTGGGTGTTATTGGGGAGACATGGGGGTAAACGTTGCATGTGTGAGCAACGTGTTGAGTCGGTGATGGAAGTGTTGCACTGTTGTAGGACAAAAACAGTGGCGACGAGGGCTGTCGACTGCAAGACGACTGTTGTAAAGGCAGGAGGTCGCGCTGCCTCCTTGTGCGTTGCCCAACGCGTCTTTTCCTCTGCCACTAGAGCGTGGGAAAACTCGAGGATGGTGGTGGTACGAGTTCAAGAGTGCACCTGCTGCACAATATTGAGCACGCATATGTTTTTTCAGCCCTTCTGGACAGTCACGACATGATGTATGTACAAGGCTGTCTGTTTACGCAGTCGTCCATCTCTCTCTAAGCGTCATTTCGGGTACTTACCTTGACGCAGCCTAACAGTTCTAGGCTCCGTCCCATGACCTGCATCGAGGAAAGGCTTCACTCTCGAAGCAGGGGATAGGAAGGAGCCTGGGCCTATATCTTCTTTTCGGAAAACAGTCATCACTCGCACAAGAACCGCCAAGAAGCAGAAGAAACTGGAGGAATAACGTCCATTATGGTATGAGAAAGGAATGCAATCTACTGCAGTCCAACTCCCATACCAGAA
>Ga0307516_10001473_pt1 | contig 32509 bp, 40 predicted proteins | sample 19_EM_MG_FD_203310 | JGI IMG/M metagenome (GOLD analysis project Ga0307516, IMG submission 203310) | Populus trichocarpa ectomycorrhiza microbial communities from riparian zone in the Pacific Northwest, United States - 19_EM | ecosystem: Host-associated > Plants > Roots > Unclassified | place...
TGTCGTTGATCTCGAACGACTCACTCATGTCGTTCACTGGTGGGGGGACCCGCCGGTGGATGAGTCCTGAGCTCCTGGATCCAGAGAGGTTTGGGATCCCGGAATCAGAAGACAATCGGCCGACCAGGGAGTCCGATTGCTATGCTCTCGGGATGGTCATCTACGAAGTAGGTGCTCGCACGAGCAAATTCAGCGGTGTGAGTGGTTTACTGACGGCAACCTAGGTCTTGTGCGGGCACCACCCCTACCTCGAGATCCCGACGGATATTCTAGCCGTCCTTGCGATTATAGAGGGGGTCAGACCCAACAAACCGGAGGCGTCGAAACAACTCGGATTCAACGACGAACTGTGGAGGATTGTTGAGCTATGCTGGCTTGAGGACCGCAATGCACGACCAGGCGTGGCGGATATTTTATCGTGCCTAAACGACGCCACGGCTTTCTGGTACATGAGAGAGTTCTAGCAGCGCTCGGAACCGTATCGTTCAATGTTTGCGACACGACGTTCACTCGCCACATCTCCTATCCGTACACCTTCTTATGTTTGTATATTATGTACACAGTGGGACTGTATATGTTCATCGAGTACCCCCAGGACCTGATTTGGAGCTCGAGGGAAAAAGGTCCCCGCAGGGCAACGGCGCAAAATAGTGATCGGCGTGGTGACCCTAGTCTCTTAATCAGACTACGTGTTCCACTCAAATATACAACGTGCTCGGGCGAGTTCACTCGGATTTAATCCTCCACCCTGCGTCGACTGGGGCTCGCACATCCCACTCACTAACCAAAGTGACCTCCTGACCAGGGAGAATCGTCCCAGACCAAATGAACTTCCCTTCCTTCTTCCCATCCTTCGTCTGCTCCACGTCCCTGCCCCACCTCACTTTAAATCCGTCGTCTCTCCCGAGATCCACCTCGACACCGTCTCCGACCGTGGCGAGTCCTTCTGGACCCTTCAAGAATACCTTGATCCGCGGGTCGCTAGCGGAGGCGACAGGGATACTGGACCTCTCGACGATATCAACGGGGTAGTCGCCCGTGTGTCGGTTGCGGAGTGTAGTGGTCGACACATACGCGGTTGTCGTGTATTGCTCGACGAACGATGACGGGGCTGACGTTTGGGAGGTCTCTGTGAAATTGTTCGAGACCTGGATCGATGTGTCCATCCCGAGGGTACAGCGGAACGTGTCCCCAGTCCCAACATTGAATATTGTCGTTTTGGAGACGTAGGAATCGTCGAGGAAGACGCTGAGGGTTCCAGGTAGCAGGTAATACTCGCTCGTATTCTTCACCGAGCACTATATACAGCAGGACGATAAGTGTGATAATAAAATGGGACGGGCGGCGGACGTACCTGCAGGTAGGCGAGGGGAGATTTCTGTGGAGTGGTGATGTGAGAGATGGTCGCTTCGAACGGGACGGTGGCGACGAGAACTTTGTGAGACTGGCTGTCGCTCAGGATGGTTGTAAGTTCATCAACGGCGTAGTTTACACCCATCGGGGTCTTCGAGACCAAAGCACCACCTTCCGACATTTCCGGGAGAAATGTGCCCAGGTCTAGCGACGCGTCCGAGTAGTCAAAATCCCCCTCATCGCACTCGTCGTAGTCAAGGTTGACGATTCCTCCCACCTCGTCCAGGTTTGCGTCGAGCCGGACAACAGCCCCAGAAGTTCGCCTGGCTGTCTGCTTTGTCCTTGGCGCAGTTATTTGTTTCTTCATTTTCATCTTAAGTTGCGGGGGTGGGGGTGGGGGTGGGGGCGGCTGCTTTGGCTCAATGACGAGGCCATCAGATTTCGGGACGCCAGCGTTGAGCACATCCGTCTCAGATGTGCTGAGAACCAGCTTTGCGTCGCTCCAGTCCTCCCCTGTGCTTTGCGAGAGGTTCACCCGATAGTACAAGGAGACAAATGTAGATGACTTCCCATCTTGCGAAGATGCGTACAAGTCGTAAAGTGGATACCATCGGGCGTGGTATACGCCTGGGAGGGAACATGTCAATAGACCATATAAAATTCACCAGGCAGGTGGCTCACGATAGGTCAACCTCAATTGCGCAGGACCTGCTTCACCGGCCACAATCGTGACAACCGCCCTCGTGTCGGCCGTCCCGGACTTGGTGGATGTGAGTTTGTCGATTTGTCGTTTGAATTCCGTTATCTTCGCGTCCAGTTCCCGCACAGCGGTCGCGCTGGATAGAGTCTTCTTGAGTAGCGCGTCGGAGAACGCGTTAGCACTGTCGAGAGTGATGTCCTGTAAGATCCCGGTCCAGTCACGCCATCCCATCACCGCGCCGGTCCAGATCGACTCACCGAGTAGATTACCGGATAAATTACTCTTCTTTCGACACATGTTTTATGCGGACTTTTCATGCTATGATTTCATGCGTATATAAGGACAAAATCTTTTGTACTATAAACTACTCAACCCCTCTTACAGAACTCGGTTCCCTTTCCCTTGAGAGTCCTGCGAGGACCTGCGAACCCCCTCAACTCAAACCGTTACTGCGGCCGAAACTAGGCTCGAGTCCAGCCTCAAATTCAGAGGGAGGGAGGAGGGAAAGCGTTCAGGGGGGAGGGCCTCGCCGAAACCGCAGTCACAACAACAATCGGGTCAGGCCCGCGGCCCCACTGCATGTCCGGCATGTTAGCGACCCGCCATCGTACCCCCATACCCCTTCAGAATGGCGATACGGACCCCGGTTCACGGCCTGATGAATCCCTCCCCTCACTCACCCGAGGGCGTGTGGGGGCAGCCCTCGTGATTTTGGGCGATTTTTTCGAACTAAACGGATGCGCAAAGCTACGGCCATTCGCAATCCGACAAGCGTCCCAACGGTTCTGCGACGTATCAGCGGTATGGTGGGGTTTGCCCAGGAATGAATGGAATCTCGTAGTTTCACAAACATCGGATTGTGGTTTATGTATTCGAATAGGAAGGGCGCTGCAAAAAATATGGTCATTTCTACCCCAAAGGTTTGGGACCAGGAGAGTCCGTGCCGACCACTATTTTACTGCGGGACATGTTGGGTGCGAGAGTAAATACAACAACTTCACCTTTACCCGAGGCACAGAAACACCCCATGCATCACCGTGGGTCTTAAACAGAGTCGCTGACGGGATATGTTGGCCCAGCGCGAAGCTACCACACCTCCAGCTAGGGTCACTCAGTCGTAAGCCTCCCAGGCGCTTCCCTCGAATCCCAGAGACCAAGGTTCCCACCACCCTCTCCTCGTCATACATTCCTCCGGTAGCTCTAATCTGCGCGATATCTCGCCGTCAACCTGGTAGAACTCGAGCTTGTCCACAAATTTGGCCAGGGGAACCATCCTCCCATCGCAGCCGTCGAACCACCTTATCCGGAGAGATTTTAACCGGCACCCAGCATCCGACCGGGCCGTCAGGACCTCTCCGAACTTCGTCACCCCACACACGCTCCGGAGTTCGAGGGTAGACAGGAGGGGGAAAGGTACCCCACCTTCATCGGGGGACAGCATGAGGAAAACCACGGAGTCAAACTTTTCGTCGGGGTCGGTTTCGACGACCAGCGTCTCCAAGTCTTGGAAAGTGTGGGGGGATGGTACTTCGTAGTGGTAATCCCGCTTGATGCGTAGCCAAATTTCCTTCAGGGGATGCGCTTCGTGAGGTTTCTCCGCGATCCATTGGAAGAATCGGTGATATCCCGAGTAGAATCGGCGCGCTCACCTCGTATGTGCTACACCGTTCGTAGCGTGGAGTTATCGCCCCGTCAGTGGAAGGGTAGACGATTTCGAGTTTCGTCGCAGCACGCGGGGAAAGCTCAGGCGTAATCGTATCCGGGAAAGTGGTACCAAACTCCATAGGCACGTTCGAGAACCTCATGGAGACCCCGTCTGGAAGAAGGTCGAGCGCTCCGAGGAGGCGTCTGGTGCTTCTAGCTGATAGAGGGCAAATTCGTAGCCTCTTGAGCGAATGTAGAGGGACGGGAGGGATTTTGCGTTCTGGGGGGTGCTGCGGTTCTAGCGCAGGTTGGAAACTTCTCTCCAGCAAGAGTTCCTCAAGGTGCGGAGAGCACCATATGATGTCGAGACTAGAATAGATGTGAGCATCGGGGTCGCTCTGGAAGGCGAGGCTCAATGAAGTAAGGGACCTAAATTGGTTTTTCAGCCAAGGGGCGCATCTCGAGAGGACCAACTCCCGGAGGTATGGGGTGTGGCCGGAACAGGGGGTAGGCAACGAGGAATTCCTCACCATGAATCCCCAGACGCTCGACGTGGAGCGCCGGCAGAAGAAACCTAGCCAGTTTCTCCCCGCCAGCTTCACCCCCGTCCGATATACCACGCTTCTCAGCTGGGAACGGTCCGGGATTAGCTCTTCAGCGCAGAGTGAAACTGAGGGGCGTACGTCCCGCGTCTTCATCCGCCCTCGGTGACTCATTCACCACCCTATACTCCTTGGGCTTCCAATACATAACCATGTCGGTTCAGTAAAAGAGGTCTCCACTCCCGCTCCACCCCAGAATCCCGCGTTTCCCACCGACCTCCCATCGGAACTTGCCCAGTATATATGACGCGACCAAGCCAGTTTCTACTCCTTCCGCCACCATCGCCGATGGCCTGGCCACGTCGCTCCCGGAACTACCGACGCAGACGCATTCCTGTCGTTCATGGAGGTTGATATATCAAAGGACGAGGCTCACCACTAGACCCGACCGCTCGATTTCGACGGAGGAGTTGGTGTGGTATCGTGTAACAATCCCACAGGTTGACAGACTCACGAATAGAAATCGACAATCTGCGTTTCTATTGACTCGCCCACCGGATCAGCACTCCCACTACGTTGAGGGGAAAGACGGCCACAACATGAAGGCTGATCGCCGATACTAGGGCCTATCGGCCATAGTACGAGATGCCAACCCATTTCGGTGTACAGTTTGCGGGGGAGAAAACGTCTGCGGGTTTCTGAAGCAGTCCCTCCCTCTCTCTCCGCTCGTTCGCCCTTTGGTTGAACTGGCTTTTCCATCGCACAGTGACGGGCCTACACCTACGGACCGCGTCTCCGCTCGTGGTGCAGGGGTGATCGAATTTGGCGGTTCGCAAGGGTGGCGCGCAACTCCATTCCCAGCACAAAATCTTTGGCGGAGGTCGAAACCGTGAGCTATGGGTCTCAGATCGTCTGTGAGCGGCAGTTAGCATGGGTTTGGCAACAGGAGGCGAAACTTTATCGATCTCGTAACCAATTCAAATTCCCGTGGCCAGAGGCGTGGTCCCCACGAGGCCGGAAGCACACTCCTCGTTTAACCTCAACAGCGAGTTGCACCCCTCCCTTTCTGCCGCCGCCATGTCCTCGCTTGAACAACCACCCGAGTATACCGCCGAGCAATGGGGGGACCCTTGCACGAGTGAGTTGTTGACCCAGCCGAACTCGGGCAGTGGTGACTGACCCGACGGGCGATTTAGTTGAATTCCCCTCCCTTGGTTCCAAAGACCTCATCCGATTGGCGGAGGACTTGTTGCATGTATATCCTATTTACCGCGAAGGCCGGGAAGGCAGCTGGGAAGGCGCAGATGTGTCGTCGATCTCCAACGTGATATCAAGGGCCGAAAATTATCCGACGGATTTGCCCTCAGAGGAAGCGACTGCGTTGTCGGAGGCATTTCGTAAGGTGCCTCTCCCCCACCAAATCCCCTCTTAATGTCTAACTAACACCTCTGGTGGTTAGGCCATACCCAGATGGTGTCAGGCAGGTGTCCGTTCAGACCCGTGGACCAGACTTTTGACCCACGCCCTCCTCCGTGGATCGCGAATCTTCCCCGGCTTGGAACTGTGCGATAACCCCCCGGACTACACTTTTCGCGGATTGACAGACATCTGGAGGGGGGAATATCATGGGGAACCGGTGTGCGTTAAGGTGGTTCGGGGATTGTTGCTCCGCGATCTGAGGGTGGTTGAACGGGTACGGCGACCATTTTATTCAATTGGACGTGTACTCAACTCAAATTCGCTTCATGCCAGACATACCGTCGTGTAGTCAAAGGGGCCAAGCTCAATTCTCATCCGAATGTGCTCTCCGTCATCCGGGTTTCAGAGGCCCTGTTTCCGTTTTGCATCATGAGCCCGTGGATGCCAGATGGTAACATCGCTCAGTATATCCAAGTAAACCCGGGTGCCGATCGTCCGACGCTTGTACGTATACGTGCCCGTCGGTGGAGATTGATGGGAATAATCTACTGAATACACCTGCGATAGCTTGCACAAGTGTGCCGTGGCCTCATCCACCTTCACGGGTCGGGTACTATACATGGTAGCATCAGCCCGGTAGGGAAAACAAAGGATTGAGTGAATCCACAAATGCTCAACGTGTCTAGAACAACATCCTAATTACTCAAGATGGTCAGGCTTGTCTCGGAGACTTTGGGATCGTGGAGTCGTTCACAGGGTACATGTTTTGGCGCGATCAGCAAGAAAATCTCCGATATATGGCCCCGGAATGTATCACAGTTCGCCGTGCTACGCTTCGACTGGGAGGCCTCTCGAAAGAGAGTGATGTTTACTCCCTTGCGATGACTTCTTTTTCGGTACGTCCTCTTTTGGAAGCTGTCCTGCTACTTGATACAGTTGTCTCGTTATGATCAGGTCCTCACAGGGGTATTGCCGTATCATGGAACTACTGTCGAGGACATGCTCACTAATATTATTGCCGGTGAACGACCATCTCGTCCAATAGACCCAAACCAGAGTCAATTATTACAGAACTCTGTTTGGGATGTCATCACAACTGGCTGGCACGATAAACCGAGACAACGATGCAAACTCTCCGCTATGTACAACACATTTTTGCCACCCACCCAACAGCGGCAACGCGGGAAAATTCTCCCACGGGTCACTTCTTTCTTCCGGTTTCTGCAAGATTCAGAGCCAGAAACTCAGAAGCGTGTCAACGAAATGAATGAGGTGGGTCTTTCCACACACCCTTCCCTCCCAAGGTTGACCCGGCCTGCAGCATCTTGAGAACAATGCCATGTCGGATCGGGAGCGACTCAAGTTACTCAACAGGCTTTGTAAAATATGCAGTCAACACCGTGTGATCCCAACATCCATGCACATCCCTGACTGTTCGGAAGACTCCACGGAAGTCAAGTCTGGGGGCTTTGCCGATGTCTCACAGGGCACATACAAAGGGCGCCAGATAGCCATCAAAGTCGTGCGCGCGTACATCACCAGTGACCTGGACCTCATCCACAGTGTGAGTGCTTTACCTATGCTGTTATATCCACCTGGATAAACCGGTTGCAGAGATTCTGCCGAGAGGGGGTCGCCTGGAAGCACCTCCGGCATCCCAACATCTTACCGCTGATTGGAGTGACATTAAATGAACACCGTTTTGCTCTTATTTCCGAGTGGATGGATCACGGGAACATCAATGAATTTATTGAGAGGGACAAGCATGTAAACCGCACCGAGCTTGTGGGTTATCACTTGGTCTCGCAGCAGCATTACTGACGACCTATCATTCAGCTGGCCGGCGTTGCAGATGGCCTGAAGTACATGCACGATCTTCGCATGGTACACGGAGATCTGAAAGGAGTGCGTTTCACTCCTTCCAAATCGAATATCTCCATACTTACACCCCAAATATCTACAAAGGCAAACATCCTGGTCAACAAGGACCGGCGAGCATGCCTCGCCGACTTCGGTCTGTCAACTATCACGGGCGTCGCAACTGACGCTGCTGCCAGGGTCTCTCAGATGTCGTTGATCTCAAATGACACGCTCATGTCATTTACTGGCGGGGGGACCCGCCGGTGGATGAGTCCTGAGCTCCTGGATCCAGAGAGGTTTGGGATGCCGGAATCAGAGGACAATCGGCCAACCAGGCAGTCCGATTGCTATGCTCTGGGGATGGTCATCTACGAAGTAGGTGCCCACGCGAGCGAATTCGTTGTTGTGAACAGTTTGCTGATGCTCAAGGCCCAGGTCCTCTGCGGGCACTACCCCTACCGCGAGATCCCGACGGATATTCTGGCCGTCCATGCGATTACGGAGGGGGTCAGACCAAAAAAACCGGAGGCGGCGAAACAACTCGGATTCAATGACGAGCTGTGGAACACCGTTGAGCAATGCTGGCTTGAGGACCGCAATGCACGACCCGGTGTGGGGGACATCATTTCACGCTTAAACGACGCTGCGGCGTTCTGGTATATGAGAGAGTTCTAGCCCGCAATATGGGAACCGAACGCTATACACAGACAATCCCTCGTTCATGTTATCTCTATTCCTATTCACACCTCTTGTTATATTTGTATATTGGGTACATAGCGGGGACTATACGTGTTCGCGAGTGTCACCAGCACCGGATTTAGAACTCAGGGGATAGCTGGTATCCGCCGGCAACAAGTTCATATAATTCTCATGGTAACAATCGCCCTCGGCGGCGCTGGCCGTATCCGTGACCTCTCTAACGGCTTGGACATCCTTCCTGGAGGGATCCCTCCACTGCGCTGACCTGATCTCGGTGTCTGGCACCCGTAAGCCCAGGAGTTCCGGAGCGGATAATGACCCCTCCCTAAATCAACGCCCACGCAAAGGCGGCCTGACTGGCGGCCCCGTTATACTTCTCGCCGAGTTCCTTCGGACCAGCAGCGAGCTTGAGGATGCTGGGAGGTTTTCTTTCGGGTATCTTGTGATGGATTTGTGGAAGGGGTTGTCCCCGGAGCCGTTGGAATGTTTCGCGGAGAATTCGGCTGGATGTTCCACTGTTACTCACCCCAAGCAGGCCACGGCGGCGGCGCCGCCCCCACCCCTCGCGTCGAACTGACGGGTTTCTAGGATGGGTCGTGGTTCGAGACTTGCCGAGCCAATTCGCGAGACAGGAGCGTGAGATCCATACACCGGCCTAGGACGGGTGCCAGTTGGGCGTGTGTTGTCTGCCCCGATCCAGGCAGCCGTTCACGCATCCCAAGCAGAGACTGGGGGCCGGCGACCCACTATCGCGAGGGGGTGGGGTAAAGGTCAATGCACCGACAGGGCTCCGGGCGCGAACTGCGTAGGACGGTAGAGATTTGAGAGATTTTCAGGAATCACCCAGCTAAGCGATCCAGTTCTCGTGAAGAAATACCACCCGGACAACTCTCTCCGACAATATCCACGCCGCTACTCAAACTGCAGGAGATCATCAACCACGCTCAGAAGCACTACGTCGCCACGACAGACACTTACACCAATCGGGACGTAACCCCCACAGTATACTCTTGCTTCCCTGGAGCATATGTCCCGGACCTTCCAGGGGTACCGGGAAAGGCACGTAAGGCTGGGGCAGGCGTTTTGTGAACGGTCTACATCCCTGGCCGTTGGAGACATCGCTGTGACGGGGGGAGGAGGCTTACCATGAATTTCCAGACGCTCGATGTGTAGTGACCAGCGCCGGCCGAAGAAAACTACCCAGGTCCCTAGCCAGGTCCTCCCCGCCAGCTTCACCCCGCACCAATATACCACGCTTCTCATTCAGGGACAGTCCTGGATTAACTCCCCAGCGCAGAGCGGGTCAAGCCCAAACTGAGGGATGTAGGAGAAATCAAGTGGTCGTCCCCCAGAACGACGTACGCAGAGTCGGGCTATGGACACATCCCATTCCACGGGCATGCTACGGCCGAGGATGTGTGTCCACAACTCCGTTGCAGAGAATGCGGTCTCTCTCCAGTGGCGGCAAACGCGACTGACCGCGAGTAGGTCCTTGTACGGCGTAATGAAGCGTTTCTCCCAATCACGGTGACTCCCTGGACAAAGGAAGGAGAATATTGCGCGCAGGAGCTCGGGAGGAAGTTTATTGGACGGAGTAATGGCATTTGCAGCACAGTGAAGCTTGTAGAGAACGACCAAAAGCCTGTCGCTCATTATGCGCAGCTGTCGGGATTCAATTCAAGCTGTGGTCCGAACTGTAGGAGCAAGATCACCATACATACCTGGTCATTCGCTATCTGTTGCTCCTGCATCGGTAGATTTTCCAACTAACGGAATTGCGGCATGAACGATGGGTTGATCACTTCGAGGTCGCGACCTACTTACGAAGTCTGAGTAGAAACTGGTGGTGGACGATTCGATATTATACATCGCCCGTGAGAGTGCCTCCACGGTGGTGGGAGAGTGACCGCGTCGATCATAGTGATCATCGGAGGTAAATGGTAAAATTTACGCTTCGTACCGCATAAAATCTGGCCCTATATTTGCCTGGGGCAAAATATGACACGTCACGGTGGCGCCGGTTTGGACAAGGTTGGTTCCTCGTCTTTCCTGGCTTATGGACGGACTGGCCCCTTGAACAAGCCCATGAACTGACGGCTGGTACTTATATGTGGCTGGACCTAGGCTGGAACACAACCTCACTCTCTCAACTTTCTAGGATCCTGGGACGCCGTCACCCCAGTTGAACGGGATTATCGATCATCGATCGATTGTCGTAAGGGACCACTCATAAACCCCAACCTCCATCACTTACCGCCAGGTCTCCCCATGGCTCGCAAACCGGGATGGCAGATATACCAGGAGTAAGCCTTTGAACTAGTCGCCCCATAGCACACCCCCCTCCTGACGTTCAATGATCCTTTTCGCAGAGAAATGAACCGCTTCGGTCGCGGTATGGCCCTATGGTAACACATTGTTTTCTCGACCCTTGCAGATGGTATCTCAAGACTCGGAATCCTACAACCCATTAGGAAGCCCGCCCCCGCGAATTGCCCACGCATCAGAATTGGAGATGTGGGCTTCATCCATCGCGGGGAATTCCACCTTCTGTTCTCCGCTGGTTGCCCCCTGGGGGAAAGACAGCCGGGAGTCGATGTTCCCGTAACATTCGAAGAATTAGCCGTTGGAACGACAGTATTCGGCAAGCCTCGACCAGCCGGCCACCTTAGGATTTTTCAAGAGCCCGGGGCTGGTCCTGGTGTCTCGGCGTCCACTACCCCGTGCGTTCTATCCATTAAGTTATTTCTTGCCTGTCTCAGAAATGCGCCACGCAGGTCCTCAAAACCCGGCGTAGTTCCCTTATTCAAGCTCACCGGAAATCGCGGCGCGGCACTGGTGACGAGGTACCCAACGTATGGGCAAGATGCTCTGTCGGAATCGGTGTTCCAACGCTACACTATGCGCCACTACGATTCTTGGGTCGCGTTTGCCTGTCATAAGGGATTGCCAAACGTTGTACGGCCCGTTATTGTGTCCGGCTTCGATATGACTAGGGACTTCGCAATGGTGGCGTATTCGAACATGGGCGGTTACCTTGAATCTGACCCAACCCTCGCCATTCTAATGCCCACCCCTAATTCATCCTCTGCTTGGGGGACCTGGTGTACGAGTCGCCCATGCGACACTAATTGCGGCCCTCGGCAATGCGATCTCTCACCAGACAAACAAGTCAAAGATCTCTCCCTAGGGGGCCTGAGAAGTATCCCAAGCGGATTCAATCAATGTACCTTCGTTAGGTATTGTACTGTGCGCAAAGGACCTGAGATCCCAAGGCTTTTCAAGGGGCTTCAAGCCAACAGACTGCGCCATCCCCTCTTGGGAGGAGGAACCTTTCCGGAGTCAACGGTGCAATCGGGTGCCGAACCCACGACGAGCGGCAATGAGAACCTCGGAAGGCAACGGGGTCCCATCACAAGCAACCAAGGCTTACAGTTGTATCCTCCAGCCCATAACACACCACGTGTATGGTTTTTGCCTTGCCCCTTTTTTTCCGCTCTGACCCTCCTCAAGGATCGGGAAGGTGACAACCTGGGCCACATTGCGAATGGAAAATTCAAGGTAACCCACTTCTCCGCGTCACTGCTAGGTCACTCAACTTAATGGAAGAATTCCGATACCGTCGCCACGTTCGCGCGCCACCGAGATTCGGTCGGAATTCGTCGGGTAGGGTAAACGATCACAACATATTCTGAGCACTCACCCTAGAAAAGCCGGAGGATACAAACCATTTAACCGCGTTATTGGCCAATTATAAATCACGCATGGCGGTAGAGGGTTAGTATCCCCTGCTATAAGTGGATATTCAGGGTCTCACTTGTTTTAGCGGCACGGTTAACCCGTTTCGTTGGTGATGTAATCCCCAACCCCGAGCCTCAATCAGCGGCAACCGCAGTGTTAAACGCCGACATCGGAGTTAAACAACACCTAGAGGGTCCTGATAACATGGAACCCCCAGCCCTTGGCCCGATGGTGGTGCGCCGTTTTCCCGTCTCTGCCCCGCAGTCACTCACTGGTCACCTACGCAATATAGACCACGTTGGTGTTTCCTATTGGGGTGTATTTGAGATCGTCCTAATGACTGTGCAGGCAAACCAACGAAGCTGGTCCGCCAGTGCCGGCGCCGAGCTTGCTCCTCGGTGATAACTATGGCCTTGTGGAAGATGGGGCGCGTCCTGCGCTTACGAGCAACAGCATTTCCGGAGAAGCAGCCTTAGGCGATGGCGGAACCTCCGTGCTTCTACCCCTGCCTCGTCTGGATCCAGAACAACATCCGAGTAATCCCTTCGACCCATCCACTCCCATTGACTATGAACAAGCGTGGCAACGCTTGACATGTCATCCCGTTCCCCAGGATGAACTCCCCTCGCTTATCAAGACAATCTTCTCGGACAAGAGGGGGGCTGATATGGTCACGCGTCTCTCGGGGGACGACGCTCCAGCCTTTCTCGACATAATCGACGAGGTACGTCTCCACAGTCGTTGTTTCCAAGGGGTTGGTTGGCTTACTCCCCTCTCAACCTTGCGTATCCTCCTGATCAGGGATTGGTTATCTTTGACCTCCCACTGCGTATCCGAAATAACTGCATGATTTCATTATACAAGATGTGTGCTCGTTACTCCCTGCTTCCTAAATCAGTGCAGGTCACTGTATCCTATAATCCAGCGGATGCCCCGCATTCACATGGCGGGTTTGCGGATGTGTGGAAGGGTAAATGTGGCGACCTGGAGGTCGCAGTCAAGGTGTTGAGAGCGGACAAACGTGACTTACGGAAGATTACTCACGTGAGCCGCTGGTGATACTCTCCATCCCGGTGTACTTGTTAACACGTCGACCATAAATCACGCAGATGTTCTACAAAGAACTCATAACGTGGAAAGCTCTCGGTCATCCAAACTTGCTGCCACTGTTAGGAGTGGCGGTCGGAGATCGGTTTGCTCTGGTGTCGGAGTGGATGGAGAATGGAAATATTAACCAGTTTGTGGCATCACACCAGGGTGCGAATCGGTTCGAGCTCGTAGGTCCCCCATCTCCCATTGTCCTCACCTACCGTTGACAATTACGTGGACATCACAGTTGGGCGATGTCGCGAGGGGCTTGAACTATATGCACGAACAGAAAATGGTCCACGGTGACCTCAAGGGGGTGCGCTTTAAAAATACATGGTTATAACCTTCCCTTTGACGCTGTTCATCCGTTAGGCCAATATCCTTATCGATCAAACCTACCGCGCCCGTCTCGCAGATTTTGGCCTACTTTCGATTATCCCGGATTCAGTAACTTCGAACTCATGCGCACAAGGTGGTACTGTCCAATGGATGAGCCCAGAGCTTATCAACCCGGATGTCCAAAACTACCGTCGGACGAAATCCTCGGATTGTTACGCGCTTGGGATGGTGATATACGAAGTTCTAAGCGGGCACGAACCGTTTTTCCGGTATCGAAAGGAGGCTGTCTCCACGAAGGTCCTAAGGGGTGATCGGCCAGAGAGACCCCAGGGAGCGGAGAGCAAATGGTTCACAGATGAAGTTTGGGGAATCTTGGAGCACTGCTGGAAACCCAACCCCAGTGACCGCCCAAGTGCAGAACGTGTACTTCAGTGTTTGGAGGAGGCTTCAAGGTTTTGGACACCGCTTTTCACTCTGACGGTGGGGGACCCGCAAATAGCGAATTCCACCTGCACGGACCCGTCCTGGAGCTGAGCTGGGGAAAGCTTAGATGAGGAAGCGTTTTCCCCAATTAAATACATAACTCCATCGACTCAAGGTGTCTCTGTATAGACTCCGTGCGGAGAATCTACATATTTATTCGCCCGTGACACGAGTAGCCATACGATTATCTCAGATAGACGTTCGAACCTTCGTCGACACTAGCAAGTACACGGAAGACTCCAGAGAGAGACCTACGTCCATGGCACGGACGGTAGTGTGAGCTGTTCGGGTACGAATTTCGAACGAGGGTTCGCGTATTACCACCGGTGGTCTCAGTGGCCGTATGTTAATTACCTCCCCTGGACACCACACCAGGCCTAATATCCCCTGTTCCCGTCACAATGAGTACTTGTTCATCAATCTCCGCATTTCCCCTTCAAACTGATTGCCCACTGGGATGGAACGTCTCCTCGTTGGATGCTACCAGGCCATTGGCAAAAAAAACCGGGTCAGCTCCCACGAAGTTGGAAACGCTTGGAATAATATATAGGAGCACCATGCGAGCTAGTGCTTCCATGGACTGGACATTTTAACGGAAGCCCATGCGCGCGACCGCTCCAAATCGCTTGGAAGCTCATAGAGCAGCCTGCACTGAGTACTATGGGACAGTTTGGGCGGGTAGATGCAAGAACCTGGGTTCGGGCTCCACGCCACTCAACCGTGGGGCGATTTTAATAGAGGGTATTCTAGCGACTAGCAAACGTCGACTCGGGCTTGGTGGTAGAAAAACAGACCTGGGCCTCAACTTCGACCCACTAAACCTCAGAAGAGCGATAGAAATCAGATGCCAGTGGTCACGAGGCACCCTGGATGTGTGTTGCAAACGTCTTCCCCCCTCCTCGAAGCAAGGTTCGTATTGTTCTCGCAAGCTTAGACACCCCTAATCTGAATGTCGTAATGGCCTTACAGTCTAGCACCTGTTCCTGGGGATCAATTTACGTTTTGGCTTCATCCCCCACAGTGGTCTTTACATAGATACAGAAGTGTTTTGTACGTGTGACTCGCCACAGCCGGACCACCCCACCCCCGGCTAGCACCTCAGTCACAGAGGGTTGTCCAGGGTTTTCCTACGAATTCCCGAGCCCACGGTCCCCACCATCCTCTCCTCGTTGTGCACTCCTCGGGCAACTCTAACCCGCGCGACATCTTGGCACTAAGATCGTAAAACTCGAGCTCGTCGACAAATTGGGCCAGCGGTGCCATCCTCCTCTCGCAGCCGTCGAACCGCCTTATTCTGAGGGTCCTTAAACGGGACCCAGCATCCGATCGGGCCCTGAGAACCTCTCCAAACTTCACCACCCCAAACACATTCTGGATTTCGAGGGTAGACAGGAGGGGGGAAGGTACGCCGTCTTCATTGGGGGATAGCATACGGAAAGGTTCAGGGTTAAACTCTTCGTTGGAATCAATTTCGATGACCAGCGTCTCCAAATCGCGCAAAACGCGGGGAGGCGGGAACTCGTAGATTTTTCGGTCGATATGTAACCAAAGTTCCTTCAGGGGGTGATATTTCTCCGCGATCCAATGGAAGAGTTGGTAATGTGCTGAGTAACGTCGTCGGTCCGCCCATCTCGTGTGCACCACACCATTTGTAGCGTGGAATATCACTCCAGCCGTGGAAGGGTAGATGACCTCGAGTTTCGTCGCAGCACGTGGGGAAAGTTCAGGCGTAATCATGTCCGGGAACATGTCATCGAGTCCCGCGAATGTGAGTGAGAATCGCATGGCAATCCCGTTCGGGAGAAGGTCAAGTGCCCCGAGGAGATGATTGGTCGTTTCACCCGAAAGGCGGCAGATATGGAGTCTCTTGAGTGAATGTAGGGGGATGGGGAGTGTTTTGTGTTCTGGGGGCTGCTGAACTTCTGGTCTCGCGTTGGGTTGGAATTCCTTCTCGAGAATGAGCTCTTCGAGACGTGGGGAGCACCGTAGGGTGTTGAGAAGAGAGGAGATATTGCTGTCGATGTCACTTTGGTCGAGGAGGTTCAACGAAGTGAGGGACCCAAACTGATTGTTCGGCCAAGGGGTGCATTCTGAAAGGACCAACTCCCGGAGGCATCGGGGGGTGTCTGAAAAGAGGGCAGGTAATGCGAGATACCTATCTCCTGTAATATCTAGACACTCGAGGTGTGACATCGGCATCAACAAATTGACGAGGTCCTCTGCGGTAGCTTTATTACCGTACCAAGATACCACGCTCCTCATCCGGTGGCGATCTGGGATCACATCCGCAACTTTGCGCGGATCAAGCGAAGATTTGGAACCGTAGAAGAAGTCCATTGGTTTTACTCCCGAACGGTGGGCGCAGAGCAGGGCCAGCTGGGTCTCTCCCTCTGGGAACTCGTTACGGGCACCGAGGATGATGTCCGTCCACAATTCCGTCGCAGAAACTGCAATCTCCCTCCAGCGACGACAAACGCGACTGGCCGCAAGTACGTCCGTATATGGCGAAGTTGGTCCATCTTCCCAATCGTGGTGGGTTCCTGGGCGAAGGTAGGAGAATACCACACGTAGGGTTTCGGGTGGAAGTTTACTGGACGGGACAACGGCGTTCGCAGCGTAGCAAAGCTTGGAGAGAACGACTGAAAGCCTGTCGCTTATTATGCGCAGCTGTAGGGATTCAAGTTGCGGCGTGGACTGTAGGAGTAAGATTGTCATACATACCTGGTCATTCGCCCCCTGTTGCTCCTGCATCGGTAGATTTCCCAACTAACGGAGTTGCGGTATGAACGGTGGGTTGATCACTTCGATGTCACGAACGGCTTACGAAATTTGAGCAGAATTTCGCGGTAGACAATTCGAAATCATCCATCGCCCGTGAGAGTGCCTCCATGGTGGTGGTGGTGGAAGTGGCCACGTCAATCTTAGTGATCGTTGGGGGTAAATGATAATCGATAAAACGTGGTCGTTATTTCACACCCTTCGGATCGCAGTATATACGTGCATCCGGATTGGGATGGTGTTACCGAACGTATAGTTGACACCGGTGACTACTTGCCACACTAGGCACCGTGGGCCCTAGCAACTAGCTACCATCGACCAGGGCTTGGCGATGGAAACGTAGGCCTGGACCCCAACGATCCCCTCAGAAGCCGCAGGTGATATCTATCACTTTCCCCCCGTCCCCCGCAGTGATCTTCAGCATAAAGCCAGATACAAAAGCGTTTTGGGCAAGATCGTTGATGGGTCGTCGATAACCGACCCACCTAGATCTCCTCACCTCCGGCTAGCATCACTCAGTCGCAGAGGGTCCTCCAGGGGTTTCCTATGAATTCCTGAGACCAAGGTTCCCACCACCCTCTCCTCGTCGTGCATTCCTTTGGTAATGCCAACCCGCGTGACGTCTTGCCATTAAAGTGGTAGAACTCGAGCTTGTCGACAAATGGGGCCAGCGGTGCCATCCTCGCCTCACAGCCGTCGAACCACTTTATTCTGAGGGTCCTCAAACGGAACCCAGCGTCCGATCGGGCCTTGAGAACCTCTCCAAACTTCACCACCCCAAACACAGTCCGGAGTTCGAGGGTAGACAGGAGGGGGGAAGGTACGCCGTCTTCATCGGGGGATAGCATGAGGAAAAACATAGTGTTGAACTTTTCGTTGGGGTCGGTTTCGATGACCAACATCTCCAGATCGCGCAGAGTGTGGGGAGGTGGCAATTCGTAGTAGTCCTCTCGGTCAATTTGTAGCCAAAGTTCTTTCAGGGGGTAAGCTTCATGATGTTTCTCCGCGATCCAATGGAAGAATCGGTAACGTGCTGGGTAGTGTCGATCCGCCCATCTCATGTGCGCCACGCCATTTGTAGCGTGGAGTACCACTCCGCCCACGGAAGGGTAGATGACCTCGAGTTTCGTTGCGGCGCGCGGGGAAAGCTCAGGCGTAATCGTGTCCGGGAAAATGTCACCAAGTTCTATGGATGTGATCGCGAATCGTATGGCGATTCCGTTCGGGAGAAGGTTGAGTGCTCCAAGGAGCGGCCGGGTCGCTTCAGCTGAAAGACGGCAGATATGCAGCCTCTTGAGCGAGTGTAGTGGGATGGGGGAGGACCTGTATTCCGGGGGCAGCTGAGGTTCCGGTTCTCCGGTGATTTGGAAATCATACTCGAGCAAGAGCTCTTCAAGACGTGGGGAGCACCGTAGGGCGTTGAGAAGGGGAAAGATATTGGGTACGGTTTCGTTTTGGTTGAGGAGGTTCAACGAAGTAAGGGACCCAAATTGATTGTTCGGCCAAGGAGTGCACCTTGAGAGGACCAACTCCCGGAGGTATCGGGGGGTGTCTGGAAATAGGGTGGGTAATACGTACTCCCTATCCCCCCCAACCTCCAGATACTCGAGGTTTGACGCCGGTGCCAGTAGACTGACGAGGTGATCTCCTGTATCTTCGCCCGCGTACCAAAACACCACGCTCCTCAGCCGGCGGCGGTCCGGTATCACCTCCACAAGGTCGGGGGGATCAAGCGAAGACGAGGAGCCGTAAAGGAAGTCGAGTGGTCGCACTCCGGAACGGCGTACACACAGCAGAGCCAGCCGGGTCTCCTCTTCTGGGGGCGTGTTACCGACACCGAGGATGATGTCCGTCCATAACTCCGTCGCAGAGACTGCAATCTCCCTCCAGCGACGACAAACACGACTGGCCGCGAGTACGTCCGTATATGGCGAAGTTGGTCCATCTTCCCAATCGTGGTGGGTTCCTGGGCGAAGGTAGGAAAATACCGCACGTAAGATTTCGGGCGGAAGTTTACTGGACGGGGCAATGGCGTTCGCAGCGTAGCGAAGCTTGGAGAGAACGACCAAAAGCCGGTCATTCATTGCACACAGCTAGAGAAATTTGAGCTGCGGTATGGATTGTAGGGGTGGGACCGGCATACGCACCTGGTCAGTCGCTGTTTTTCGTTGCTCCTGTGGCGGGAGATTTTCCAGCTACGGTATCCGGACATAAACGATGGGTTGATCAATTCAAGGTCGGGACTGACTCACGAAGTCTGAGCAAAGGCTGGTGGTACAGGATTCGAGATTGTCCATCGCCTGTGAGAGTGCCTCCATGGTGATAGGGGAGTGAGGTTCGAGTCCGCACGTCGATCTTGGCTGAGCCACTCATCCTTCGGCCTTCGTCATGCTTCTCCATAACAAAATCTGATGGAAGCCCGCGTTGTCTAATGGTTATGATATCAGACTTCTACGGAATTTGTCTTTCACGTGATCTGAAGGTTCCGGGTTCGAGTCCCGGCGTGGGTTTTTCTCTTTTGCTCGCGGGTGCCTGACGTCTGGTTTAAGATTTGGGCAACAAAAAAGAATAATCATGTACGAAGAACAGTGTAGCGAGCACAATGTAATCAAAACTATAACAATACACAATGACAGATGTCCGACGAAGTTGAAAGAAAGCCATCTGAATGGAGTATCACAGGTCTCTATGAATGGTGAGGCGTGCGTGAGTATACGTGTGGGATGTCGTGGAAGTTAAGGATGCGCGTCTTCCTTGTTCAACGTAGTTAGTTCATCCAAGATATAGTGCATCTCCTCCTCCGTCTTTGTCAAAGGCAAGCTGCGAGCAACGATGGCCCCAAACTGCGCGGGTATTAGAGGTGAGCGATAACGGGCCGAAGGGAGCAGGATGGGGCGACCTCACCAAAGTACAGAATCCACCGAACCTCAAGACCCACGCGACACCATTCCGTCCGTAGTACGTCGTGTCTTTGTCCTGATCACTCCCATCGACGATCTTGAAGATGAGGCTGGTAATGAGTGAAACCTAGCAAACACGTGTTTAGTAACCTAGTTTCCGGAGGGCGGGGTGATAACGACGAACGGCAAACTGAGGGAACACAATCGCCAAATTATGGATCCCTAACACTGTTCCACCAGCAACAGGTTTGTCCCGATCGACATGACCAAGCGCGTGCTGTTCCTGTTCCTGATGCCGATTCCGATTCTGGTTCTGCAATGCTGCCGTCGCCCTAGCTAACAGAGGCTGACGCTCAGGGATGGAAAAGTTCGCGAAGGAGCCACTTCCGGTGTTAGTGCGGGAATGGGCACGAGAGTGAATGCGAGAGTTGGCGCGAGTTTGAGCGGGGGATGTGGGTTCGACGATCTCCTCCATCTCTTTGAGGAACTACGAGCAGGTCGTTTCAGAAATGAGAAACTACCGTGGTGATAGAGTGCCTACCTCCATTATGATGGCGAATGGCACCCAGCAGGCGACAGCCCAGGAGATACCAACCAAACTGACAACAATGATGGCCTAACTCGGACAGTCAGCTTCTAATGAAGGCTAGCACCGGGAAATCGGAATACTTACACCAATGGCAGAAGTGACAAAGAAAGTTGACATCGTCAAGATGGTAAACAACAACAAAGCCCCGATCCAGATTGTCCTGTAAAGGACAGGAAGAGTGGGCAGCCTCATCGTTTTGCCCTTTTTGGCCGCTTCGGCGCGCCATTCGTAGATTAATTCCCGAAGACGGGAAGTTTCCTCTTCTTCGTCCTCATCCTGGACGCGAAGGAGACGCGTATCACGGCGAGAGAGGTAGGGGAGGAGGGCACCGGCAGCCGTAGCAACAACACTGTTCAACAGCATACTGAGGGCTCCCACACGAGTGGCGTACTCGGGGTCAGGTTCTGCGTTCTTCTCCCTCGCCATGGCCTGGCCAATATAAGTCGTACTGCGCTACCATGTCAGCAAACAATCCTACAGGGCGCCGTCTTTACTCACGCGTAGAAAAGGAAGGGGAACCTAGAGTCAACATCAGTTGTGCACCACAGTGGACGAGAATATGTGACTCTGACCATCCCATGAATGCGAACACTTGGACAGCGCAGACTTTCTTGATAGGTGGGGGCAACTTGATGGCCACAGCATAAATGTTCCCCAAGATCTCCTTCAAACTCCTATTTCGCACAAATCAGTAACCCGCCCGCAAGTGTCTTAGACGCGATCACGACCACACACCTACTCCCAACCTGTTTCTTCGGTCGTTCCTGTTCCTCCTGTGTCCAACACGTAATCCAAACGGTGATGACCAAAACCACGAGGACGACGATACAAAACTTCCTGAACTGTGTCCCTCCGATCCACCTCAGGATAGGGATATCGGCCAATGGGAAGAACCCAAACCCGTATCCGACAATGTTCCCGGCCTGGGTCATACGGCTGTGCCAGGCGTTACCAACATTGAGTTGATCGGCGGGGGTGATGTCCAAGAGCAAGTTCCTCAAGGACGCCTGCAACGCATTGAGGGCGAAATCGAGGAGATAAAACGACGCAATTGCGAGACCGATAGCCGTGTTGGAAACGTAAACGGTTCGTTTTGGGTCCCAATCACCCTGCCCTGCACCAAACAAGTCAACGAGGAACCCGGCGATCTGTTTGCAATAGGCGAGGGTCAACGTGGACACGACGAGCACGGTGGTGGATGAGACGATCCAGTATCGGCGGCGGTACTTGGAGGTGGAAGAATCCGAAATGGCGCCTATTGGTTATGATAGAGTAAAAGAAACGTGTTAGACTGAATTGGAGATGGCGGGTATTGAGGCCGAGGGACCGGGAAGACGAAGAGAGTTTGGTTGGTTCTGGGTGAAATGAAGAAGTTTTCGGTGGACCAGGCACGAGGGGGTGAAGATTTCAAGGAGGGGGGTAGAAAGAGAAAGAGAGGGCCACATCGTAGGGGATGGACGCACCGATGAGAGGCTGGGCAATCAACCCGCTAATGGGGCCCGCAAGCCACACCAACGACGTGAGCTGTTCCGACAATCCCAAACTCAACAAGAAAGGCGTCCCATATCTGTCCGTGTCCGTAAGCACTGGGTGACGCGCGAGGTATCCGCCAAAAGGGCATAAGGGGCGGTACCGAAACCAAGAAACACATACCCGAGCTCCACAGTCCAAGCGATTTGCGCACCGGCCATCGAAATGCTCAAGAATATCAAGTCCTTCGTCGACAACCTCCGCTTCGTCGAATTCACGAGAGTCTTGATGCTTGCGGCCGTATTCAACTTCAATGGTCTTCGTTCGGGTGGAGGGGATCCGACCCCGCCTCCAACGCGATTTGACTTGAAGGAGTGGGAGCCGGATGCGTTTCTGCGGCTAGATGGCCAGGCCATTTGTGTCGTCGGGTCTGGGTCAGCGTCGGGGCTGGAGGGGAAGGTCATGGTTCCACTGGGGGTGGTCTTGTGCTGTTGTTGTGGCGTTTCGCGGCCAGGCGGGAGTGGGGGAGGGGATGGTGAGGGAAGCGAACGAAGAGCCGTGGACGAGTTGGTAGTTGGAGAGAGTGTGGTGCAGTTACCACGGATATATAGGGTTGGGTGTGGTGTTCAACGGTGTTCTGACTGCTCCGCCCCGGAAGACCAGCAAGTCCACAGATCACTGGGATTCTCCGATCAATTGATGTCAGGAGCAAAACGGGGGACTTTTACAAAAACGGATTGGTGGAGCATTCAGACAACATTCTATAAACAGTTACTGTACTTGTACTGCGGTACTACACGAGGATGAACGAGGGTTGATACAACATGCTACAGATATCTTGCAAGTGCAACGTGATGAGGAATGGACATGATCAATTCGAGTGGCAACAAAATGTCAGAGGAACCGAGCTATGCGGTGGTGGAGTCAGAAAGTGTAAGAGAAGATGTAGGAAAGGGTGACTAGGTCGTGGAAGTCCCACGTCGGTGACCGAGCGCATCGATCGGGGGCAGAGGTTTGCTCAGGATGTGGAAAGGAATCCTCCGATGGGTGGTCGGTGCGGGGGCTGTACCCACGGGGCCCTTCCCATTCCGGTCTGCCACCTTCGTAGGTGTCAACACCTTTGTGGGCGGTGGCAACCGAGGGGGAGGGGCTGGTGGCGGGAACTGCGCGTAAAGTTCGCTGGGCCCTGTGTAATCACCATCATCCACGTCATCCGGCATCCCGCCAGCGGTATGACCTGATAGCGTCCGGATAGAAGTGCCAGGTTTCTGTCGGGTCGGCGTGGTGAGATTCGAACTCCGGCTCGTTCGACTCCCGTTGACGGTTGAGAATGAAGAGTTGGATCCGCTGTGAGGGATATCTATGGGGTTCGTGCCTGACCTCGACCTCAGCATCTCCTGGCTGACCTTGCTGACCAACCCAGGGCCTCCGTTGCTCCTCAGCTGAGCCGCACTGACCGAAGGTCTCAAGAACCTTCTCGGTTGCAGCGAGCCGTTTACCAACGCGTCTTTAGGAGGGACGACTTCTTCCCAGTCAGCGCCGTTCAGGTGTCCAATTGACTCCGTTTGCGATGGCGCGTCCGTAGAAGTCGTTCCTGCGCTCCCACTTCGGTTCCTCCGCTTGTATTTTTCCATCGCGTCAGCGTCCCTCTCCAACATCCGGGTCGTAATCGGTGATAACGTGTTGTATGACATCGGTGTGCCCGAGCTCATGGAAATGGGGGGAGATGGAACAGAGAATGTGCTGGCGGTTCCAGCCGATGTTGGCTTGTAATGGTGAACTATCGATCCAGCTGATGGGAGGTTGGTCGAATGGGCCGAGGGTGATGACATCGGAGAGTTCGAGGTATAATGGCCATGTACCAGCGACGAAGAGCCATCAAAATCGCTCTCGGAGGTTGTACCACCGGTCATGCGGCTGGCGCCAGATCCACTCCGTAGGCGATGACTATCGCTGTCGTTCCTGTACCGCACCCTCGGAGGCGGAGTTACAACATCGGGCGTTCTTTCCGTCCCCTTTTGTGCAGCCTGGGCGAAAACATGCCTCCTCGCCCGTTTGTTGTTCTCGAACTGGATCCTGGCGGTGTCTTGCAGTGTGTCTCTTGTGCTCATACTGTTCCCCGGGGAAGTTAGATTAAACAGCACTGGTAGCGGGTTGGGGTGACGAAGGGGACAACTGACGAGTACGCATAATCCGAGGCTGTAAACCCCTCATTGTTTCTTGCGGCATATTGGCACCCGCGCTCAATCAGTAATTGCACGATCTGGTAAGGGGTTAGTGTCGATGATCGGCACGTCAAATGGATCAAATTCCAAATCTACCCACAGGAATATGACCCCATGCGCTGGCGCTGCAAGAGGGGGAGAAGGGGCAAGGTTCATCATGATGCCCAATCAAATGGGCCAGAGCGGGCTCACTAATGCAAAGGAGTATTCCCTTGGTTGTCCGTCAAGTCAAAGTCCGCACCGAGATCACACAGCATCTGTCAATAAAATGCACACGGTCAGAGCCACCGGAACAACATTTGCAGGGGGATTTCCGTGTTTGGAGGAGAAGTTACGTACCCGGACAACCTCTTCGCTCCCCCGCATAGAGGCAGCATGTAATGCGGTCTTGCCTTGAGAGTTCGCCCAGTCTCTGATGTACGGATAGCGGTCGTAGTAGAGTTTTGCCATGCGTAACGCCGCTTCGCTCGCATACAAGTCGTTTGGTGTGGATCTGTACGGAGTTGTCGCTGGAGGTTTGAAGTCCGCGAGCAGTGTGAGGATGGTGTTGTTATCGGAATCCTGATAACGGGACACGTTATTAGCCCGCCAGGGATCCAGGATATATACCGCACACATAACGCACCTTGCTGAGTTCCTCGTCGTCATGTCCTTGGGTAAGGAGGAACTCGAAAGTCTCTTCACATCCTTGAACGGCGGCCCACGCCAAAGACGTGTACCTCTTGGTGTTCGGATCCGGATTACGCATGTCGGTGCGCTTTATGAGTCGTTTTACGAGGAAAAGGTTATTTTCTACCAAATTCGTAACAAGGGATTTCAGTCCGGGGTAAGTTTGTTGGTCTAGAACCGAGAGAAGATCAAAGGGAGGTCTGCACTCACCCTGGACGGCTCTTCTGAGGCGAACCGAAGCATCTCTTTCGGCCATCCGCGGTTAGACTTGGGTGCAGGTGACAGGCGGATGGGGAGGGTGAGGGGACGGGAAGAGGAGGAAGGCCGATTGAAACAATGGCGGGAATATTATATGGCTGTACAGGCTGCTGCTTTTCCAAATCTCAAATCGCCTTGTAGCAGTGGAGTCGTCACGCGTCACGAGACCGTCACTCCGCCGGGTCACGCTTCGGCTGCTAAAGGTAGAGCCAGTCTGGTCAGAGTGATTTTTTGTTTCTTCGTTTCTTCGTCTTCGTTTCGAACGCGATGCCCAAAGTCGTTTCACGTGCCGCCGTATCCACTTCTCAAGATGGTCCGTATCAACCACCAGAGAGAAGACTTCCGTCTCTGATTCTAGTTGAATCTAGCCCAGTCTACCCCCTCGTCAGCTGCGAACTTCCGCGTGTACTGTAAGCACCCGCTGGTTCCACCTTCAAACACACGCTGACGGCACAATAAAAAAGATTGCATCTGCGGGGAATACATCGTGCGTTTTGAACCCCGACGACGTTTCGTGCTCAAATACCTTCCACGCAACCGCGTAGTAGTTGATCATCGACAAACCTTTGCCGACCCTCCCGAAACGACAGACAGATGGCGCGACGATCGTCCAGGCCCGAGACACTCAGGACTCCCCCGCCAAGGTCTTCAAACTTAATGCCACACCTATGGAACCAATACTGTACGAACGGTACGTACCACTTTTCTTGTTGCGTTTCTAGACCCCACCTTCACCCGCATTTCGCCCGCTGAATTCATTCCTTAGGCAAGATGGCAAATACGAACGACAGTGGAGATACGCTTGCCCGAGATGTAACCTTCCGGTAGCCTACCAAGCCGTTCCTCCAGCCCCAAATCCACAACCCACAGGGAAGCAACAACAAGTATCCACGACGGCACTGACCGCGATCGCGATCAAGTCGGCCACCCATTTCTACATTATCAAAGGAGCACTCAGCCAGGTGCAGGGCCACGCCCCTCCGGATGCGTTTGAATAACCTTGGTGCTTGTCACCCGATATCGCTGATCCCCTCCGACTTGTCGGTGGGAATGCGACTATCACCATCTTCGCACGATTCGAGCCTCGATAAGAAAAAGAATAGAAATTCCCACGTAACGATCGCACCCCTAACTGCATTTGAAACTTTGGGACGGCAGATGAAGCCGGCGGGATGTCTGCCCAGACCATGCACCGGTGAGATGTCATAATCGACCAGACAGCAAAGGATGGTGGCGCTGAATGGCGTGATCCAAGTGCGCTCATCAAGGTCAAAGGCCTGCGCATACAGGGATCCAAAGATCCAGAATCTGGGCTAGAAGACATCATCAGAACAACGTTCGTACTAGGTGGGACGCAGGGGTCACCGCAGCGCGATACGGCGGTGTAATGTCTCAGATACCGTTGTAGAAAGTTATCAACTCATGACGCGACGGGAACTACCCCGTAACGTTCATACAGTGTGAATAAGATTGTCATCACCGATGTTCCCAGCCGTATCGCCTGCGCTCCCCTCCTGGCGCTCGTAGAATGAAGGAGACTCACCCAAAGCACCCTCCACGAACGTCAAGGAAGGTGGAAGCTGAAGAAAAAAAGTTGGCCAGACACGTGATCGGGGCGCCAGCTTCTGCGTCCGATGGCAAGCTCGGAAGCATTAAATCTCTCCCCCACTCACCCAGTTGGCAGCGCGCTTGGTGCGAATGCTTTTGGAGGTGAACGTTTGAGGGTTCGAACTTCCTGTCCCCTCGGTTATGCACCGAACACCGGAACTTGATTTATACCGCTCCTCCCTAAACCTCCGTGGCGTTGAGTTGCGTTACAAAACACCGCCCCATCGTCCAACTGCGTTCTGATCACGCTAATGGTTGTGGTCGCCATACGCCACATGGGCGACTGACTGAACGCCCCATGCTGAGTTTCTCGCATAGTCACGCATACTTTTGTGGCACGGGTTAACAACTCCCTGCCACCACGGCCGGAAACAGCTAGTTCCCACCCACAGCCCTCGTCGACCTCCTTCCACGAATTCATTCACCACCTAAGGGTTGATATCGGATTACTTTCGAGCCCTGGACGGTTCCCCCGTCTTCCGAAACGTTTCCTGTCATCTACCACTTAAACCGCATCTGGAACGATGCCCGCCCAGCAGGCATTTTTCCAAACCCTGACGCGCGCTACCAGTGGTCTGCTGGTAAGAATAGGCCAAGTAAGCACCTCCCTCAGAGTGGGTCACTGATCACGATGCTGATGCAATAGACTGCCTCACAGCCCTCTGCGTTTGTGGATGTCTCTGTTGTGAAGTAGATCGGAGGGGGAGGTCCGAACCGGCATCCTGATCATCGCCCCACATCGGGCAGGGAGCGCGGTTTGGTCCAGGTGCAGGTCGTCCACCGCATACGCCACTCCAAGCATCTGTATCATATCGATGATCCAAGGAAACCCCACCCGAGAATATGCGACGACTCTTGCGATCCTCATCACCGCCCCCCAATCACGATTCCCTTCGCTTAGCTGGTCCAAACCAACTGCGAACTCGTGTTCCTCGCCGCGGCAACGTCGGTCACGGTAGTCATCATTACTACCGCCCAACGTCGCAGGAAGGTTCCCTCGAGCATCTTGTTTCTCCCCACCATCAAAGAAGTCCTCGCCAGAGGGGGGTTGTGGGCTGATACACCGCGGTGTTGGATGGCCAGACGACCGCCTCGCGTCCTATCACTGTAGTCGCATGGGTGGTTGCGATGGCGAAAACAAAGCTTGAAGGAGGTTTGGCTACCGAGTTAACGGTGCAAACCTCGACTCACTACCGCTTTCTACGTGCGCGATTCTGTGGCGCTATTTTTTTCCGGTTGAACCTGGGCGTATTTTACGGGTGACCGTAATTCGGTGGTACCCGACGACCCACCTCTTGTCAATCACTGTGACCCCCTCTGCTGCGAGTGCTCTTCGCGGGGGTATGCGTGTTTGAGATCCCCGACAACCTCTCGGTTACCCCCGGAGAGGCGAGTCGCATTCAATCGATTCCACATACTGTATCTACCGCTAGCGAGGGTGTTTCGACTCCGATTGGGCATCCAAGCGGACAGACCAAATGTTGCGAGGATGCGCCTCCAGGGCCCGAGGGAAAAAGGCCCGAGGAAGAGGACGTTGTACGTGGCCGGGGACTGAACTTTTCAACGAGGCCCACATCGGTCGTTTTTGCCTGTACGATGTGCCGTGAATTTCCAGTCTTTCGACGCGAATGGTTGAGCAGAATGCTCGGATGGAGCGGTCGCAGCCGTCACCGCATCCGACCGGGTATACGCTTCACCCTGGGCTCGTAGCTGATTCCCATGGTTTCCTCGACAGGGACTTTTCGCATCCCCGAAACACAACGCCCCCCTTAGCGTTGATCTCGGAAACCTGCGTACGCAAAGATGCTGACCTACGGCCCCCCCCTTCCGTGCGCGACTTATTGGCAATGCTCACACAAACCCTAACGGGCGATCGATGAAATTCTGGATGTTATCTGATCCATGTATAGGGGTCCCAGGACACACGGTTGAATGAACGACAGGAGCGTACAATATCATCGATTGATCTGTACAGCCACACGAAGCAGGGTGGGCGGAGCACGGAATCGGTAGCGACTGCAAAGGATATTTCAAAATTGTGGGGTGGAGAATACACCACTGCCACACAGCCTACCACACACCACGAACCACGCGGGTATGCAGCATGTAGAGAGGGGCATCCTAGCACCGGCGAAACCACCGACGACGAAATCGGGGGAAGAAGTGATTCCGGAATTTTGTCGATACTACCTTGGGCCAAAGAAACCTGTAAACCAGGCAAGGGAAAAAAAAAACTTACTGGTTGCCGCCCTTTTTTTCCACCCACCTCGCGACCGTAACATCGCCACGCGGGTTTTACGACGCCGGGGGGCCGGTTTGATGACCGGCACCGGATGCTTCTTTGCTTTCGTCCGCCCAGGAGCGGAGTTCAGGTCGCGTGGGCGACCTTGTTCGTTCGGATTCCCGACGTGCCGGTTGGCTTCTCGGAAGGTTGCGACCACGACCGATCTCGATCCTCTCCCGTGTCACACCGGCGTGAGGTGATGTACATAAGGCCCAGGGTCCCGATGGGGAGCCGCATGGAGCGTTGATAACGTCGACTCTAGGTGGGCATGCGGATTCGGAGTTACAGGAGGAGACAAATAAAGATACATCCAGTGCCACGAAACACAAAATAGAGATACACACAAGGGTCCCAGCCCGCATGCGAAAAAAAGAGAGCAAAAAAAGGGCGACGAGAGGTGAAAAAGAAGATGGAGGGTTCCAGCCAGAAAATGAAAAAGCCTAGATGATTCCGAGCCCTTTCCTGAGAGAGTCGACGAGATCCCAGTCATCCGTATCTCCGTGCACGTCAAAGATATTCACGCCAAGAATTCCGGCTTCCTTGGCCCAAGCAGCTTTGAGACCTAGACTCTGTGGATCGTCGAACGTGATGATCTGTTCGGCGAATTCAGACCGGAGGAAAGGAGTAGAGGAGCAAGCGTCCCAATGTCGAGTGAAACCACCGGCGCCATCGAATAAAGCCGCGGTGAAGGCGTGAGTCGTCGGAACTGGAGAAGGAGCATCGACCGCGACCATCAACTCTCCGGCCGGAGATAGAGAGAACGTCAGCTGTTTCTCGTCATCTTCGTAATCTTCGACTCCGGCGCAGGCCTCGTCGATATCGATATCGGTCTCTGGGTCAGGAAGATTACCAAGGGGTTCGGTGTCGGTGGCCGAGGAGGAAGATTGGGGCGCCCGATTGATTCGAGCGAGGACTCCCTGTGTGATCAGATCTCTGAAGTGGACTTGGCCAGTATCGGTTCCACCGGCGCCGTTGACGACTCGGACGTTCGCAGACCCATCGAGCGTACGCTTCTGGCGAAGGGAAGAAGCGGATGAGCGAGAGATGTAAGCGTATGCGGGAACTCCGAGGACAATCTGAGATGGAGCAAAGCCCGCGGCTTTCCAAGCGAGGACCGCTGAATGCGCGTTGGCAGATGGGATAGAAGAGTTTTTGCACACATCCTCGAGTGGTGCGTTCGGTCCGGGATTCAACGAAGCTAAAGATGGAGTTTAAGCACGCGGGATGATAGGTTGAGCCTAAACGAAAGGAAGTCGTACATCCCCATACGTCGTAATTCATCAACAGGACCCAATCGAGAACCTTGGAGAATCCAGACACGTCCTGGAGCGGGTGACCATTCGAATCGGCGAACGGCACCGTCTGGGTGGCTGCCGTTATTTTGGCGGGGGGTGGTAGGATCCGGCGAAGATCTTGCAGAAGGAGGAGAAAGTTTGCCGTGTCTGATGAGGAAACGCCGTTACCAGCGTTACCCTGCTGACCGGGGTACTCCCAGTCAATGTCGATCCCATCGAGGGAGAAACGGTTGTAGGCGCCCAAGATGTTGGAGGCAAACTTCTTCCTGCTTCCTTCCGTCGCCACAGCAGCAGAGAAGTGCCTATAAAAGGGGTTGAATACAACCGGCACGGGAAAAGTCGATGAATGCGGATACGCAACTGGCTGCCAGTCCACCCACCGATGCTCAGCTTGACACGTTTGCCTGCATCGTGAGCAGAAGCCACCAGTCTGTCGAGAAGCGCAGGGGCGTTGACTGGATCATCCCAGGTGAGAGCAAAGGATTGGTCCGGGAGAGCGAACGCAAAGTCGATCCAATCAAACCGTCCAAAGTCGATCTTCTCTGGGGGAAGAGAGTAAGACGCCCAGTCTGGATAATAAGCCATTACGAGAGGACGCTCGTCGTTGGGGAAAGGGGCCGTCGACACGAGAGGTCCAGCCACGTGCAGGAGCGGGGCGGCATACGAGAGAAGCCCAAAGAAGACCAAGACCGGGGCAGAAATGATAAATGGCTTCATATCAAAAAACTCAACGAGGAGATGGAGCCAGCCAGGTATACGGAAAGGGAGGGGAAGCGGAGAGGGTGAGAGAGAAACTGAATTCCAAATTGCCGGACCCCCCCTTACGGCACCCTTTCCGCTTTTGGTTTCCCACATTGTGACGTTGCTCCCGATTTTCAAACCACAGGCGTCTCTTCCGAAGCGCCATGACCGCTGAAACAGGGATAGTTCGAAATAGACGGAGATGCTTGGGGTCTCGGATCATCCTCTCGCTCCTTATAACCTCCCCCATCTCCCAACGGCAAATGTCACATCCCCCCAATCCCCTGCTCTCCAATGTCTCCTCGAGCTGCCTCCCCTCCCCCACGGGCAACAACCCCAGAACCCGCCCTACAACCCCTCCCATCCCCACGACTGAGACCAAGCAGGTCAATCGGGCGGCTCAGAAAAACAACGTCCTCCACCACCTTATCGTCTCATGATGAGTTCCGTCTGACTTTCGACGAATTTGGGGCCGGCGATCGTATGTTGCACCTCAAGCTCACAGGCGTCTTTGACACTCACCATTCCTCTGCAGGCACTTCGAAACCACCCACATCGCCCGGTCGTACGAGGAGGAGATCTGGTCCGACCTCTCCACCGCGAAGACCCGGTTCTCCTCCTCCCCCAGCCCACCATCACTCCACACCTCCACCACCTCTTCCACCACTCCCCTCGTTCCTAATTTCTGTTGCCCGTAAATCCTCGAAGGGCAATCTATCAGGCCCCTCGATATTGCCCTCAAAGCCTTTTTCGACTTCTTCCAACGAGTCTGCGAACTCGCGTTGTTACCCGTTTCATCGTTCTACTAATTAGTGGCTCCGTGCTGCCCTTCGTTCTCCCACGCTCTCGCCCATAATCTCTGCCTCACCCACAATTTTGTAACCATAACACTTCCTCTCCGCTCCCCCTTACCAAGTCTTGGTTGATACGCCGTATGATACTGTTTATTAGATATTTTTATCCGCCACATCGCGTTGCGCCACACTTTAGTCAGCACTGGTACTTTGCTTGTCTTATCGGCTGCCTGGACAGCCATCTTTCGCTGATGCATACACGTCCTGTGCCGTCCCCGGACCGCGTTGCTATGGGTGCGACCCGATATCGTCATATCGATCACCGCTCCAACACTCTTCGGGTCCGATCCTCGGAGGGGGTACGCTGATCCGCCGAGTCACCTTTGCTCCATGTCCTCGCGCTCTTAGGTTCCGGAAGAGGGGTTTTCGAATTTTGAGTTTGAGACGAGAGCGCGCATGCGGATTTCCAATTCGCAGATTACGGACCTACCTTCCCTTGTCCTTCTCACGTTCCCTGCGGTGAGAGAAAAATAACTCCAGATCCGCACGCCCGCGGTTTTCGCGCACCGTGTGGTCTTTCCTGTGCATTCTCTGGCCCCGTGGCGCGAAGCTAACAGTCGCTGGTTACGATCTCCTCGGTCTGCGCGTCTGGCCTATCTGGATCATTTGTTTGGGCCTACGGGTGTCGGCACACACCACAGTGGCCCTCGGCCACTGCGTACCCTGGGCCGGACGGGAGCATTTGCTCCGTCCCTCGTGATACGTACCTCACGAACGTCACGGACATGACATGACAAAACGCGTTCCGCCCAGCGGGTGGGATTAGGCAGGCCCACAACTGACGCTGAGCCCACGTCTGGGGTCGTTCCGGAGTTAATCATGCCACGCCCAAGCTGACATATGAAATCCGGAAGGTGGATGTCGCGCCAGGAATGTTTCCATAGGAATTCCTTGGGCGTTATTGGTGTTTGGATGACAGAGACCGCGGTCACCGCGCCGTGCGCGGTTCAACATATGAATCATGAAGCTTAC
>Ga0307516_10001475_pt1 | contig 32430 bp, 53 predicted proteins | sample 19_EM_MG_FD_203310 | JGI IMG/M metagenome (GOLD analysis project Ga0307516, IMG submission 203310) | Populus trichocarpa ectomycorrhiza microbial communities from riparian zone in the Pacific Northwest, United States - 19_EM | ecosystem: Host-associated > Plants > Roots > Unclassified | place...
AGGTCTGGGGCGAATTTCACCGCATATATCGGGAGCAGGACCGGATACGCGGCCAACTGCGAGCGCCGTGTGAGGTCGTTGCACCAGGCAAGGAGCACAGTCGATCTGGTCAACGCACCATCGAAAATTTAACACTTTTCGGATCGAATGTTACCGAATCCGACAATTCAATTTGGGAGGGAGACAACGACTTGACAGCCTCTGGCAATGGGATGGGTGATATTGAGAATGGTGGACAAGAAACTTTGAACCCGTGTTGGTGTCGTAGTTTGGGGGTAAAAGGAACGGCGAGTTCTTCCAAGCGGGGCTCGAAAAAGGGGGGAAGCGACAGATGGTCGGAGGAACCTGTAGCAGGGTAGTCCAGGTGAGGGTCACGCCAGCGAGCCGACGACAGCTGAACCAACCAGGCATATACCTAGGACATGTAAACTAGCGTCAATGACGGTGAAGATTCGAACGCGATACACCGTACGCACGAGCTCATCGACTGAATCGTAGTTGACACCTAACCAAGCATGAAACGATATCCAGTTTGTGTAATTTCCATCGCTCGTACCTCAGCACCCGACTCGGTCACCTTTCCCGTAATCTCGCCATAGATGAACCACACAGGGACATACATCGCCTTGATATCGAACTGTTTCTGCGGCCTGGTCCCAAGACCCGGGAAGAACTTTGCCAAGAGTGATCCCACACCACCCGAGGACCCCCAGCGCGATGTCTCCCTAATAATGTCATCCCTGGAGAAGACAAAGGGAAGAGCTGGGTTTCATATGGAAAGGGTCAGCGTCCCGAACCCAAAATGGGGGAATGGCCATGAAACGGCGACCTGAGACTTTTGCGTGGTATTTTCTGTTGAGGGTCACAACATTTCTCCGGGCGCGGTGCAGTCGGGACGCTGAAGATAAAGGGGTGACGTAGAGCATCAAGTGAGGAACTTCCACGTCGCCGATCACAGGCACATCCCCGGCTACCGACAGCCACCACACTCTCTCCCTCGACTTTCTCCCCCGCCTCCGGCCATGGCGGTTTTTCCTCTGGCCTTCTTCCTGTTGTCGCTATCACTGCTGGTATGCGCCGCGGACCTGTACAAAGTGCTGCAAGGTCAGATCGATTTTGTGGCACCCGACCCGCTTGTGACGCGGTCTGATCGTTCCGCCATTGGTCTCGGTAGTTTCGAAGTCTGCTACGGACCAGGATATTCGCAAAGCGTACAAGAGACTCAGCAAGAAGTATCACCCAGACAAGAACCAGGCACCGGGGGCAGAGGAAAAGTTCGTGGAAGTAGCGCATGGTATGATTCTCTCCGCAATCATCGGCCACTTTGCGCCTTAGATCGCTGACACTACGCCCGTTTAGCATACGAGGTCCTTTCTGACTCCAATGCACGTTTCTGTACTCTGTACGCAACCAAAATCCGCTGACGTGCCTCCAGAAACGGCAAATATACGACCGCCATGGAGAAGTGCGTTTCCTGGCGTTGTAGTTCTGACGCGCATGTTAACGATCTCATACAGGAAGGCCTGAAGGCTCACGAGGGCGGTCAAGGACACCATGCCAACCCTTTCGACATGTTTTCGAACTTTTTCGGCGGAGGACGTAAGCAGAACCCCAAGTGCTCTCCGGGGAGCCACGCTGAGCGCATATACCAGGTCCAAGTGAGGGACAAGTCCGCAAGGGACCTTCATCTCTGACTGAATTCGAGGTTACGCTTGCCGACATGTGAGTCCATTCCCATTCAAACTGAAATCAAAATTCACGTCCACCACAGGTACAAGGGAAATAACATCGACGTGCGTCACCTATTCAATCGCTCGTCTGGTCGATATTTAATATGCGTCACGCTCAGTTCATGATCAAGAAAAAGATCCTCTGTGATCACTGTCGAGGGAGTGGTGCTGCCTCGAATCATGATATCCACACCTGCTCAACATGCAGCGGAGCCGGGGTCCGACTCGTGAAACAACAGGTATTCCCTGGCATGTTCGCCCAGACTCAGGTAACATGCAACGACTGCGGTGGACGAGGGAAGGTCATCAAGAAAGTGTGTCCACACTGTAGCGGGTCTAAAGTACTGGACCACACTGCACACTTCACCCTGGAGGTTGAGAAGGGTTGTCCAGAAGGCCACGAGATCGTCTTCGACGGAGAGGCCGATGAGAGCCCTGATTGGGAACCTGGAGATGTTGTCCTGAGGGTGCGTAGCAGAAAGGATCAGGGCGGGTTCAGGAGGAAGGAAGCGAGCCTGTACTGGACTGAAACCATTGGCGTCGATGAGGTCGGTGATCTAATCATTACAGGATGCCTGCTTTTAACCAGTCTCCTCATAGGCGCTGCTTGGATTCGAGCACAAGCTATCCCACTTAGATGGTCACAATATCACGCTGAGTCGTAAAAGCGTCACCCAACCAGGTAGGTGGAAGCCCCCCGTTTGAACGGGACTCGTGCTAATCCGCTCGTATAGGTTTCGTAGACGTTATCAAGGGCGAAGGCATGCCAGTTTTCGGAAGTGACTCTCGTGGAAACCTGTACGTAGAGTACAAAGTGATATTACCACTGGAACTTTCCCCAAAGATGCGCCAGGGTGAGTCCCTTCCAACATCGATGACGATGGACCTCATACTGATCCCTAACCCGTGCCCCTTAGGACTGGATCGGGCCTTCAACGGCGACGACAGCGAGGACAAGAAGGGTATCAGGGACGAGCTATAGATATTGTACTTTTTGTAGGCCGTTCATTATGTAGAGGCCCTCTAATTGGAGTTCATTTTCCCGAGGTTCGACCGAACCAACCCTAAACAAACCGTTCCCACGGTCGACAGGCTTAAAAGGCCGACGCGAGCCATGAAACTCCCTTGTCGATGCACACGGCATGGCCCCCCTCACGTATGTCTTATCTCCCCCTTCGGACGTCGCCCTCGAGCCCGCCTCTCACCGATTCGTCAACTACTGATAGGATGAGGTGGTATTTCGGATGTCCACCGATCGGCATCACTGTTAGGAACGTACAGACAACAGCTGTAGTTCATGTTAGGTCCTCACTGTAAGCTGCCACTCCCCCTTCGTGTCCGTCGTTCGATGTTGTTGATCGGAGATCCACTCTGGACTACAGTGGACGGAGGTATTGTCCTCAAACCTTGACGTATCGTCGACCCGTCACTGTACGGAGGGTAGAATAGTGAGTTTCCGGCCCCGTCCTTTACACCTGATTCGCTTATCGCTCCCATCAACCAGGAGTTTTCTGCCACTCGAGAGCTATATGCACTCTACATACTGAGGTCAATGGAATCACGCCCATTGACTTAGTGAATTTCAAGCAAATCAATTACCCCAGGTCACCCCCCCCTTTCGTTTCTCTACACCCTCTTCATTTATTTCCACACGTATTTCCTCCCTCGCCCCATCCGCGGTATTGAAGGCCCCCGTTCCCCGGACGATATCCCACTGCGTTACCTTGGTACCCTTACTGGTCAGGACTTGAAGGTAGTTCCCGCCTCAACGAGTGAGAGCGGCACCAAGTTTGTTGACGTTTGGGTCGGGACAGTGGCCGTTGGTTTTGGAGCTGGAGGAGCCACACCGAAGTGTTCGAGTTGGTGAGGGAGCGCACGTTTGAGCAAGTGAGGAAGTTGTTACATAGAAGCGAAACCCCCTGTCTGTCTTCGTCCATAGGTCAAGTCATGGATGATGATGGCCTCTAAACTATGCGTGTTTGTCTGGAATACTCGAGGTCCGTGCGCTGAAGCGCAGCCTCCTCCGGCCGCTCGCAACACCCCTTCAGCACGCCGCTCCCACCGACGCCCTCCACATCATTCCGCTGCCACCCCAACGTCACTGATGTCGATCCGCCCACGGTGCCCAACCCGACAGCAGTTCGCATCAGTGCCTGAACATCGGCAGCGTTGGAGGGCGCGGGTGTCGTTTGACGATACCCATGGACGATCTGCCAACGTCACCAAGAATCCACGACACAAGGGGCGCCACCAAGTCCTCATCGCGACCAATGGAGTAATCCAATGCGCTAGTTCGACCCTGCAAGGGCCCAGCGGACGGTATGGGACACCGGGAGCAGAACGTCCGGGGCGCGAAACGGGGCGGGCCGGTTGCTGACACCGGAGTGGCCCACGGCACTGGACATTGTCGAGGACACACCCCACCTCTATTGCCCAACTATACGTTCCCATCCCACCACGGACACCTTCCACAGGTGAGTGGTTTCCTGATTCCCAGGTGGAGTACCAGACGTCGGCAACCTCGACGGGATTCTGCGGAGATATACGTTGCCTTCGGGTTGGACGTGAATCAGGCGTTTCACGTACTTAGTCGTGAAGGTGGGCAGGGACCCTCTCGAACATAGTCGCGTATGGATACGTGATAAAGTGTGCTGGTAAGCGAGCCCCCCCCAACGCCATGTCGAAATTTTCTGTTGTCACTGAGGTGATAACGTTGGACACATACAGAGCCCGCGCGAAGCATTCGATGGCGGCACCCAATACTTACTGGCATGGCAGCAGTACGACACCCCTCCATATCAGCGTAATCCGTCAGCGAGATATTTGAATATTTCGTCATCGATGCATGGACGGGCGAGCTCCGCGATTATTCCCCTGACGCGGAGTCTCGTTGACATTGATCAGGCGCCCTCATAAAATACAAAACTCCTCTGTGGCTTGACGTCCGTTATGGGGGGAGAGAGGGTTGGAAACTTAACGCCGATCAACATTACCAAACATTCCGAGTCAGGCGAGAGCTGGCAGGGTGAGGTCGGGAGACCGACGGTGTATGTAGGGTGAATCCGAGTCGGTGACGATCCCCCAAAAAGTTCTGATTCCGGCTGAATACCTGAGACGCCAGCTGAAGGATGAATACTTTGGAGTAGTACCCGTGGGCGCGCGCGTATATATCTACACCATCGAGGATTTGGTGATGCTCGGTGACGCGTGGACTGTTCGATTCAAGATACATTCATTCACGAGAGTTTACGGGACATCCGTACTAACGAGAAAGGAGACCAGGGACAGGCGAGCACGGGGAGACTGTATGAAAAGTACAAAGTGGAAAAAGCGATGGAAGAGTGACGGTGTGGCAAAGGCCAACCAGGATAGAAAACGGCGGCCGCAGAAAGCGCCAGATTTTGAAGATTCTTAGACCTTATCCTGATGGAGATCCACCGTGGTCTCGACCCCAACCCCGAGGTCGCCAGAGGCCCCTCCATACTTGTCCATGGCATACCCACCGGCAAGGGTGCCACTACCATTCGTTGTCTTCCCTCGGATCCCAGTGTTGAGCGAGGCGGTACTTCTGGAGGCGATGGTGGTGCTCGTCAACGCGCTCTGGTCGGCAACTCGTTGGATGATGAGCAGTGGCGCGATCACCTGTTCAACCAGTGGTTATTAGACAACCCGTCCGGAGATGGCTGTCGTGGAAAAGTACGAACCTGAGTCTCGGCGAGAATCGGCAAGAAAATATCCGCGGCGTGGCTTCCAGCACCCCACGGTCCAATAAACAACAAAGAATTCACAGCGTAAAGAGCAGAAGACTCGATGAGCATGGTGACGATGGCCTTGTACAATCCGCTGATTCCAACCGGAGCTCCCATGGCAGAACGGATGTTCCTGCTGTGCAGGACGAGCCGGATGACGATCATCAGGGTGAGGAGGACATTGAGGGAAATCGAAATCGAGAAGTATGGGAGCCCGAAGTTGATGGCGACGTTGTTCCAGATGCTGCTGTTAGGTTGCGAGGTCTGGTAGATGAACAGGATACCCATCGCTATATTAACGAAGTTAGCCCATAACCTCGCCGCAGGCTTGAAGGGAGCCATATACGTACCCACAGAACCGAGGTACATGACACAGGGGAAGGCGATAACCCAGATGTTCATGGAGTAGATTACGTAGCAACGATAAAGCTGGAGGACCTGGCGTTAGAGACTTGTGCGAGCGAACGTAGCATAAGACAGGAACCGACCAAAAGACCATCGGCCATCCAGTTGTTCAAGAGGAACATGAGGTTGGGAACGATGGTGAGCGCATCAGAGTAGATGAACCACTGGTATCCAAGTGGCCCGGGGGGTAACACGTCCCCGACACCAGGGAATTGACGGTTATCGATGTAGGAAATGGATTGAATGTTAAGGTTCATCGCGGTGAATATAGTCACAAACGAGAACATGATCGCGGTGTAGGATACCAGCCCCCACTTGATTCCATGCCTTCTGCGATTGACGGGGTTAATCAGTGCCCCCATACAATGGAAGAACAGGACGATGACGACTCCTAGAAGTAACCAAACAGACAGTGAGCATCGACAGACGAATGTGTAGGTTGAGATGCCATCCGCGTACCATAGAGAATCGCACCGATGAGAATTCCGGCGAAGTTGGCCTTCTCCCCAAAGTACAACTCGTATGGGATCTGCGGGGCGTTGGGGTTATTGGACCAGGGCTTTTCGTCAGACATGGTTCAGATGTAGACGAGGGGGGAAGGGTTCAGCCGAGGACGGGATAGGACTTGGGGAGGGGGTTCCGGATGAAGAAAGACCACGGAGGAAAGGGGTTATAACTGAGGGAAAGTCAATTGAGAAGATAACGAGCGGGCTCCGGTTTGAAGGATCTGATCTTGGAATCCCATTTGGTTTTCCAACGTAATGCCCCTAGGGACGAAGGAACCGGGATGGGTCCGGTCTGTCATACCGGTGGAAGTTGAGCTGAGGCACATATGTAAATGCATCAGCAAAACGTCCCCCACTCTGCTCCTTGGGGAAAACTGTATTCAGTTTTTGGCAAGAACGTACGACGGATAGCTCGGACATGGGAGGGTGTTGCTGATGGCCTCACAAGTGACGATCAGCCTCCAATCCCAGCGCACGGAGTTTAATCCCCTTCGGCATGTGCACCAAGTGGGAGGATCGCGGAGGACCCTCATTGATGGGGAAACGGGGCGAATTACGGTAGACGGTAAGTGGCCATGGGAGGGTTTGCGTTGGCGATGGCATGAGGCAAGAAGCCTCCGGAAATAGCCGGAACTTCCTGGTGCTCCCCATTCAAAGTGGAACTGAATCGCTCCAACCCAGGATAGTGTGGGCAGGGGGATCCCTCACCATGCAGTACGTCAGGCATCCGCTGAGCTGTGATCACAGGACATAACCAGGCCGAGGGGATTCGGTGATCGAAAAATGGAAGCAAAGGACCAGGGATTCCCACCATTGAGACGATCAGCCAACCGCCCGCTATGTCTCTGGAAGGGATCATCACTCCCCTCTCGCTCGCTCGTCTCTTGGACTACCAATGCTTCATATGGGCTGATCTACGAAAATTGAACGGTTTGGGCGAACGCACTGCCTCGAACCTCCTGCGAGCCATCAGCGAAATCGCCTCCACTGGTTGTTTTCTCACCAGTCGAACATACGACCGCGTTCCCCGCTGGGAATGAGGAATAAGGCCTAAGGCCCAAGGTGCCGGAACCCCACCCAGGATCACAGTCAGTCCGACGCGGCGGTAACTCATCCTTGCGGAGGAGGCGGTACCGGGTTTGCCGTCCGCACACGCTCCGAAGGCGCGTGTTCTGAGGAGGCAGGACAGAGGTCCATATTATGCGCTAGCGACACCACGGGGGGGGGGAATTACACTGAACTGAAGAAATTCTGGTCTCGCTCGGAATCCTTGTGTACTACGCGATCGAGTACTCGAGTGACCATCGACCATCACTCAGGTGGGACCGGATGGGCCACAACACAGTGGTGTCCTGGGCATAAGTTCGCGCGTATATTTGTCCCCACGGACGACTCACTGGTGGTCGGTTCGCGCTGAGGGATGTGCACACACATCATGCAGGGTAGAGAGCAGATGGTCACTTCTGCATATTCTTATCCGGGACTCCGGGGTTGAATATGAATGCTGATGGCATCGTTAGCCCCTTGCACTTCGTCGTGGACTCAGAGCGGTGGACACCGAGAGGGGTGCAACACAGGCTGGCCAAGCCCAGCATCGTAGAGCGAGCGGTAGATTGAGACTCCACACCCAGCTCCACACCCCGAACACTTCCTTCCTTCGAACCACGTCCTCGTGTGCTAGGAGACGATCGCGATATACACCCGTCCCCAAGGTCGGGGTTCAAACGTCCAAATTCCGAACGATCATCGATCATCGTCTGCACGTCGGTTAGATTGACCGCTGACCCACAGCTACGAAGCCTACCACCGTATGGCACCCTTCTACACCCACGGCCACTGAAGTTATTTAACCACCAGTGCACTGCGACGGTATACCGGGAAGCCCGGAGTTCTGGAGAGGCGGCAAGGTGGCAAGCAGATCGAAGTGCGCGTGGGCTAGATACCACCCAGCGCTCCCACCCCCCATACACTGAACGGATACATACGGTCAAGAGAAGTGGGGTGGTATTTTTCACGATTCCTGAAGACGGAACCGGTAGAGGATTGGACAAGGAATTTCGGGCGCCTCCGTCCGAAACGTCGCGAACTCCAACAGGCGTACCGCGCAAAAGTCCGAGTCTCAGGTCGCCGCCTCACAGCCATCCAACGCATTTTGGGTTCTGGACGCTAATCCTTCACATATAAAACGCAGCACTCACCCCGCCCTCTTACTCCTGGTTCCTCCGGGGTCTCACGCGCGATCCTGGGAAGTGGGGGGGACGCGGTGAAACGCTGAAAGGTATCATCGCGAATGTTACACATACTGAATACATACGAGAGAAAAATGCAAGGGCGGTGGATTGTGTATAAAATGGATACGATTAAAGTGCGGGGGTAGAGCATTGTGGTTGGTCCGGAGGAGCTGCCCACTCATAGCAGGGGGCAGTGACCGCAGGATCAAAGACCCCTAGACCTCGCTCTGACGGCAGTCGACCGTAATCTCAACCCCAACCCTAAGTTCCCGAGGGTTCTTTCCATACCTATCCACCGAGCTCATATGGTACCCGCCCGAGGCCCGGGGGGTATCGCTACTACCTGTCGATTCCCCTTGGCTCCTAAATTTGAATGAACTGACGTGCCCAGTGACAATAGTGTCACTTGTTAATGCGTTCTTGCTGGCGACTCGTTGGATGATTAGCAGTGGGGCAATGACCTGTGCAATCCGTGGTTATGTCAGACAGCCTGTCCAACTCGGGAGATCGCTGTCGTGGGAAAGCGCAAACCTGAGTCTCAGCGAGGATAGGCGACACCAGATCCATGACCGGGTTTTCGGCAGCCATCAGTCCGATGTACAACAGCGAGCTCACAGCGAAGATGGCAGAAGACTCGATGAGCATGGTGGCGATGGTCTTGTACAATCCGCTGACTCCAGCTGGAGACCCGGTGGCAGCGCGAATATTCCTGCCGTGCAAGATGAGTCGGATAACGATCATGAGGGTGAGGAGGATGTTGAGTGAAAGTGAGATCGAAAAGTACACAAGGCCGGTCCAGATGTCGCTCACCGCTCCCTCACTTGGGCAGAGGAGCACGATTCCCGTTGCTATATTGTCGACGTTAGCTTCAACTGTCACTGCCGTTCGTGGAGAACTAAAATGCTCACCCACAGAGCTGAGGTACATGAGGAATGGGATTGCAATGACCCAGCGGTTCATGGAATAGACCACGTAGCAACGATAGAGCTGGAGGAAGGGCTAGCGTTAGACACCTGGGGGAGTGAGCGCATTATTAAACAAAGAACCAACCAAAAAAACATCAGCTAGCCAATTGTTCAAGACGAACGCAGCAGTGGGAATGAGATTGATCGGCTTGTAGTTAATGGACATGAGGTATCCATACGGTCCAGGAGGAAACTTTCCCTTGACACCAGGGAAGTCGCGGTTATCAATGTGGGAAATGGATTGAATGTTGAGGTCCATCCCGGTGACTATGGTCACCAACGAGAACATAACCACAGTGTAGGAAACGAGTCCCCATTTGATACCCTCGCCTCTGCGATAGATGGGGCTGAGCAGGGCAGCCATACATCTGAAGAACAACACGGCAAGCATACCTAGAATAAATCAATGAACCAGGTGAGCACGAATGTGTGAAGGCGTAGGGAGGCTGTTGCGCATACCATAGAGCATCGAGCCGATGAGGGTTCCGGCGAAATAGGCCTTCTCCTCAAGGTACAGCATGTACGGGATCTTTGGAGCGTTAGGACTGTCGGACCACGGCTTGTACCCAGAGTCAGACATGGTTCAGACGTGTACGGGGGAGGAGGTGAGCGCGAGCAGAGAAGGGTCACCAAGAAACGCCCAGGGGTTCAATGAAAGGAAATCGACTAGGAGTTATAAACCCCAAAGTCAATCGAATGGCGACGGTGCACATCAGTAAACCTTACTAGCACTTGCCGAGTGTTTTAGGTGTCGGACTCTTTCCCCATCTCGGAAGAAAACTTCGATCGCGCGTGCTGCTGCTCATGAGGCCTTGAACAACACACTTAAACCAGGTGTTGAGCAACGTATTTAGGCCCCGAACCCAGCCAGAAACGGACAGGGGAGATCAGCTCTTTCGTCGAAGTGCGCTTTACCGCTCAAAAACCCTCAAGTTGGACTCCACCGATAAGTGGGAACCTGATCCGAGTGCGATCATTTCGCCGCGGCAGCGGGTTGCATAGGTTTGTAACTGTTCGTGTAAGTATACCAAACCAGTGACCAGTGATTTCCCAATTACCCCCACCAATGACAGAATGAGGCTCCCTCCGGCGGATTGAAGATCGAGAGGTGGATCCCGCCGCGGCGGCCTGTTGCCGAGACCAGCGGGTTGCCATCTTGACCTCATGTCCCCGTACCGCGCCTCCGGCCGGGATGTCGTGAACTTCAACAGGGTGTACCACGCAAAAGCCTCATGTCGCCGCTTAGAGGCCATCCAACGCATTCGGGTTCGGGATGCTAATCCTTCGCACATGAAGCCCAGCCACCTACCCTCTCCAAGAGGGCGATGCTATGGGTCACGAGCTCAAACACGTCCCCATGGAGGCAGGGGGCGGCAATGACCCAGAGGCCCATGGCGTAGATTACGTGGCAGCGATAGAGTTGGAAGAGGAGCCGGTGCTGGACACCTGCGAGTGAACATAGCACCAGAAAAAACTAAACAAAGGGCCGCCGGCCAACCGATAGTTCAGAGGAACATACGGTTGCGCGGCCGTCGGCGAACCAACACGGACACAAACGAGAACCTGACCACAGTGTACCACCGCCTACCCCCCTCCCTCCTAAGGCCGAACAGAGCATCCACACATCCATGGGGGTTCTGAAGGAACAAATAGTCGTTATGGAGGAATGGTGAATTGAACTCAAACCACAGTAACTGCGAGATCTCCAAGACTCGCACAGGTGAGAACAGCCTGCCGCGGTGATGTGTTGCGAGGGAGGGTTGGGTTACGGCGGGTTCTACGGGACACTGCAGCGGTTATTCCCACCGATATGGTCACCTGATAAAACTACCAATAGGCCCCCCAGGACGGCCTAACTCGAGGGTCGAGGGCAAATATTAATATCGATTGTCCCGGTTTCTCGGGCAATACTTCTTCACCTAGCTTATCGCACGGTGCAATACCACTGTTCTTCATGACCTCCTTGGGCAATATCGCGCCGGGGCCTGTGGTGACCTCGTATGATTTGTTCCCCAGCGGGTGCGAGTCGTTGGAGGGGAGGTGGTTTCTTAGAGAAACACCACCGTGATGAGCATCGCGTGCCACCTTTGGGCGGGCCCCTCCAAGCGGTCCTTTTGTGGTCTCCGGCCTTCCGAACTCGACCCCTCGGCGAAGATGAGGAACGCGAGGGCAGCTCACCTCCACGGTTGATAAATGATACACGTTAATATGAAAACATTGCGTATAGACAAGAGACTTTGTGGCTGGTGTGGACTCGTCGGGAGTTAGCGCAGAGGACGCCACAACGGCAAAATGAAAAAGCTACAGAAGCGAGTGATGTTGGGCCCGAAAGGGGTGGGGAAGGCCACCAGAGTAAGGAACAAGTGACCCTTAGACCTTATACCGATAGAAATCGGTGGGGCTCTCAACACCGCCCCCAAACCTGCCAACGCCCGTCCTGTACTTATCCACAGGTCCCATGGGGTACTGGCCAGGGGGGGTGCGACTACCGCCCGTCGACTTCCCTCGACTCGCAGGGTTGGGTGAGCTAACTTGTCTGACCACGGCGGCTGTGCCCGACAACGCGTTCTGATTGGCAACTCGTTGAATGATGAGCAGCGGGGCCACAACCTGTCCAAATCCATCATCATATTGGGTGCCTGTCCAAGATCCCAGCTTCAGGAAAGCACGAACCTGGGTTTCAGCGAGGATTGGCAGGAAGGTATCCGCAGCATGGTTTCCAGCACCTAACAATCCAATCAATAACAACGAGTTCACAGCGTAGAGCGCAGAAGATTCAATGAGCATGGTGATGATCGCTCTATACAGTCCGATTCGGCCCGCAGCCCCCCGGGTGGCGAGAATGTTCCTACTGTGCAGGATGAGCCGGATGACGATCATGATGGTGAGGAGGACGTTGAGGGAAACGGAAATCGAAAGGTACGGAACACCGAAGTCGAGGGTGGTGGTGACTGAGAAACGGCGCCATCCCAAACCCTCGGAGACGAGCAGCATGACGCCCATTGCTACATTGATGATGTGAGCCCAGAGAGTAGCCGCCAGGTTTTGGAGAACTCGAATACGTACCCATAGAGGCAAGGTACATGAGACAGGGGATGACAATGGCCCAGAGGTTCATGCTGTAGATCACGTAGCAACGATAGAGCTGGAGGAGCCAGGGTCAGACACCTGGGCAAGTGAGCGTCAAACAAAGAGCCAACCAGAAGGCCATCTGCTAACCAATAACCCAAGAGGAACATAAGGTCGGGGATAACGTATCCAAACCGTCCGGGGTGGAGCGTGCCATCCTCATCGTCGAACCAGATGTTGAGGGCGTTCACCGCCGTGAAAATGGACACAAACGAGAATGTGACCACGGTGTAGGATACGAATCCCCACTTGACACCCTCTTCCCCCCGATTGGCGGGGTTAAACAACGCGGCCATACATTGGAAGAAAAGCATGACGACGATCCCTAGAACAAACAAAACGAACACAGTGAGTACGGGTAGACGCGTGGGTGGGGGTGTCTCGCAGGTACCATAGAGAACCGAGCTGACGAGAACCCCAGCATAAGTGGCCCCGTACATGCTCAGATGCGTACGAGGGAGGGGGTTCCGAGGTGGGGGAAAGACCTCGGAGCTCGACGGGGAAGGGGCCGCGGGTTATAAAAGTCGATTGAACGGTGAGGGTCAGCGAACGTGAAACCAGCGGCGCGAGTTCCCGTTCAAAGTGGCACAGTAGAAACCGCGCAGATCTCTGCATGGATCCTAAAATTTGTTGAGGTCGAAGGGGGAGGATCTCCGTGCATTGGAAGCTTAAAAACGAACGACGCCCGCCGGATAACGCTCCGGCGGACCTCCGCCCTGTATTCGAGGCGTAGCATTTTCAAACAGTTGCCGCCATATATTTACGCAATTTCGGCCATACCGAGGGGGCTGAACAGGCCCGGCCCGCCGAACGGGTGGGAGTTGAGTCGAGGGACACAAAGCGGCGACAGGCGTCCGATCCCGCACGCGAACTCTGTCCCCCCTTCGACTCGCGCGTCGGGTGGGGAGGGGGAAAGACCCCTGGATGTCCTTGCTGACTGGGAAACAGGACGGGTTACAACAAACAGCCAAGGTACATTCCATGGCGCGAGAAGCCTTCGGAAACAGCCGGAAGATCAAATCCATGCTCTTCAGTTCGCCACGCTCCCTGCGACTGGAACTCTCTCGCCCGGCACGCCGAATTCCAATTGTGAAATCGGTGTCTTCTTTCTGGAGCTTCAGTCTTCTAGTTGTTGTGTGCGCGCCTGATTCGATGATAAGGCGTGGCCGGTTTGAGAATCGACGCTGTAACCGGGCGGAAGTGCATCGGTATCTCTGGGAACACGGACCGCTTCCTCGGAGACAACCTGCGTTGAGTGGGGGTCAAATCTCAAGACAGTTTGCTACTTGTTCGCATGCTTCAGTTTTAACCCCCAGTAGCCCCAAATATTCTTTGCCAACTCCCATCCGCGCTGCCGCCAAGCGTACCCTCTTAAAACACGAAGACGCGCCCAACCTGGAATCCAACCCGGCGCAGTCTCTTGACCAGGCAGACCTGGAGCAATTGGTTGACAGCTTTTCTAGGTGAGGCCAGCGGGTTTCCAACCAAGTTGACAATCAGGTCACTAACGTCTGGTTTTGATGGATAGGAGACGGCACGGTGGAGTGTGGGACTGGGACGAAGCATCAACCGCCATGGCTCCTCACAGAAGTTTGGTGCGTGGCTATTACCTTGGCTTGTACTGATGTTTTAAATCTCGCCCAATGCGGAACGTAAGTTTTATCTTTTTGCTTTTCCATTGCGCTGGACGGAGTGTTATGCCGCGCAGAACCATTAGATGGCGCCCTCTTCTTGATCAACATCGGTGCGCCTGTCCTCCCGGTTAAATTCTGGTGTCGCCCCCCCACAGTTGCGAAGGAAAACTCGACATAGCCTATCCAGCCCAGCGTGGACTTTGCCTCGGTCATCCTCGCCGCTAATCTGATCGCATCGACCTCCATCTATTCACCACATCCCAGAGTCATTGGATATGCCATCTCTGCCACTTGAACCTCCCCCCTCCACTCACTATCAGCTGGCTGCGCGTTAGGTGCGAACCTGAGCCGAAGTACATAGGGGATGTCCTGCGTGCTTCGGACCGTGAGGTTTGGGTCACCGCCAACTAGAGGGACCCGCCCGTGAAGAGTACCTTGGCGGTTCCCCCCCTGGTTGTGGAATTGGCACTTTGGCCGATGAAGGGCAAGCGCGGAGCGGGGGGTTCCAATTACCCGTGAGCGGAAGGCATAGGGAACGCGATGCCCGACGAGAATCGAATCGGGTCGGACCCTGAATTTACTGAACATTGCACAATGGCCCTTCCACAGCGTTGTCAGCTTTCAAGTCCACGTTCAACTTCTGACGTCCAGTCCTCCGAGATTATCAGCGAGATCGTCTCACTCCTCTGGCGTGTTTGCTTTTGCACAATTCATGACTTTCTCTGTAGAGATTCGACTGTACTCGCCTGGCGCACCTGTCGTCATTACTTTCATTTATCTGTAGCTTCCTATGCAGCGTATACCCCGCTAAAGTGCCCGTGAATACTGTGCCCCTGGGCCCGGCCTTTGCCGGTTGCCGGGCCACAATCCATGAGTGGGTGGGAACATCCGAGCGATCATTTCGCAGCACGACGAGTGGATGCCCAGCGGGCGGGGGAAGCCTCACTTGGCATTCCTCATCATTACCTCCGATGTTCTTACCACGCCGGGTCACTATCCGAAGAAATGTCCTGAACCTCAGCAGAAAATACCACGCAAAAGTCTCAGGTCGCCTCTTCATTCTATCCAGCGCGTTTTGAATTCAGGACGCTGATCCTTTACATGTGAAACCCAGCCCTTCCGTTTGCCCTCTCCAAGGATGAAGCTGCTCTGCTGATCGCGCCTGGGGTGTCTTCGGCTAGGGGCGAAGCTCTCGCCGGATCCCCTATGGCGAAGTACCTTCCGTTCAGGTCCAACCCGTTGCAGCCTAGCGACGTCAAGGCCGTCTATATGCCTGTGTGGTTCATCGACGGAGAGATTGCAGGAAAGGTGACCAAGCCGGGTACTGAGGTACGAGGGGTAGAAAATGTGCGATCAGGGTATGGTTTCACGGTTTTCTAGTTGTCGGCGGTACTTTACCCGTTAAACGCGTGCGTATTCCGTCCTGTGCTCAAATCCTCACCGGTATTAACGTTAGTCTACGTGTCCTAGGAATATGCCTGGTTGGTTCAGTCACAGCAAACTCGCTCGCGTTATCTCACCCGACCCTCCACACATCAGGTTTTTCCTATGACCCTCTGTCGACCATCTCCTTCTCCAAACGGGGACTGGAAGAACTTGCGGTTCCTTTTACTCCAGAACTGCGACACCAACATGGGGTCGACATCTCTTGTATACCATTTGTAATATCACCTATCCCATTACTGGAAATCGTCAAGTCGTTGACCCCTCCCCAAACCCAATTGCCCAACTCGGTGACGTTCGATCCAAAAAGTGTCGATTTTGCGATGGTGCGCTCACCATATCGATCGTATCCCACCTGGTGCGATGGCTCACGCGACACTTGCAGATGGCCGCATATCCGGTCCTACTCCCGATATATTTGATGAGATACGACTTGCAGGTTCCAGAGGCGCCAGCGACAAAACCGCTTACCTGTGTGGTTCAGGCGTACTCAGAGGATGTACGAGGAATCCTGCACCTCAATATTCATTTGCAATAACTGTATGCGCAGGTTTTGATGAACCCCGTCAACGGGGCAATGGAAATTGGTGACCTTCTCCGTGAAACGTCTGGTGTAGCCCCAAGTTCACCGGTGCACAAATGTTCGCACATCATGGACAATGCTCCCGCCCGGGAGCTACGAGGTTTAGGGTGCGGATTCTCTACCATCACAACCCCAGCCCTGGCTTCTGGCCTCGGCTGGTTCTACGAGGCCATCACGGACTGGATAGAGGAGAAGGTTCAATACAAGTCGACCATAGACGCACTGGCGGGGTATGGTGTTGACATGGATCACCCGTGTGTGAGGGTATTCACCAAAGAGGAAGTCGATGCGAATAGGAGGTTCCTGTGGGTGAGCGCTCAGATTTGGAGCAAACTTGAGCTCTTGAATGTTCGTTTCAACTCCGTCTCCATCACCCCTCGTCTGACGTCTCCGCGTAGGAAGCGTCACTGGAGAATTTGCAGAGCGGCGGGGTAAGAATCCAAATGCATGGAAAGGATGTTGACGACCCGGTGGACGTCCTGGAGTCCCTGAAGGAACAAGCGCGCGCTGCGAAAGATAAACACAGCCCGCAGTGGCTCCAAGATTTCCGAGATCAGTAAAGGCGGGGACAGCATCTCAAGGGACCTTTCTACCTGGGAGGCACACGGTGCATCGTCCGGATTCTCCGGATTCAACTTCACAGTCCTACATCCTAGTCTCATCGCCTTCAACGAGGGCCTCTCTGACTGGGCGGACGCGAATATTACATCCGAGTTAAATATGGCCGCGCTGGCGGGGTATGGTGTCAACATGGATCACCCGTGTGTGAGGGTGCTTACCAAAGAGGAAGTCGGTGCGAATAGGGGTTTTTGGAGGCAGTCGCTCAATGTTTGGCGCTGGAAGACTTCATAGCGGTTTGTTTCACCCCCGCTTTTACGGCCCCCCATCTGACGGTCTCATGCAGAACGCGCCAGCGGAGAAGACGGAGAACGGCGAAATATCCCAGAGGGATGTAAAGTTTATGATTCTCCGGGACATCCTCGAGGTTAAGAGGGATGAACTCAAACCGCAGTGGCTCCGAGATTTTCAAGATTCGCAAAGACGTGGACAGTCTGCGCCGTCGTAATGTACCACTATGGAATGTTAAGTTATAGGGGTTGGCCCGCGTGTCCGTGCGTCTTCAAATCGGCGCGGTCGTGCGCACCATTATAGGCTGTCCGCGCCGAAATGGTGGTGGGGATCGCGGCGCTGCGTCGTTGTCGAAAGAAGATCCGAACCGTAGTCTAGAATCCAAGCTGTTTCGGGGACATTCTGCAGGTAGCTCATTGCGCGCAAGGATAATCATAACACAACCCGTTTCCCGCATCCCGGAGGTCGCGACTGCTGAACGAGAAACAATCGGCCTGTTTTCCACAGGCGAGAGACAACAAGACCGGCGCGTGCTGACACGGATATGATGAACGTGCCCTACCGAGCTCCCCGGTGAGTGAAAACTGGTAACTGGTCACATACAAACACTAGTGAGCGAAACCTTTCGACTTTGCGTGTTCATACAAACATGCAAGGGACTCTACACATACGATACGGATACAAACGAGGAAAAAACCGAAGGACAGGGTATGACAAGGGAGCCAAATAAAATGGAGAAGCAACAAAGGGGAGTGGAGGTGGGTCCGAAGGAGATGGGAACGGCCCAATCAGAGCGGGGAGCAGTAACCACATAAAGGGTAAGAGTTGGAAGGCCTTAGACCTTATCCCGGCTGAATTCGATCGTAGTCTCAACGTCCCGGTTGAAGTCAATCGTAGTCTCAACGTCCCGGTTAAACTCGATCGTACCAACCCCAAGATTGCTAGAGTTGTTCCCATACTTATCCACAGAATTCATGGGATAACCGCCGGGAAGGGTACCACTACCCCCCGTCGTCCGGCTCCTGAACTTGAGCGAATTGGGGTTGGTATTTCCGGCAGCAATAGTGCTGCTCGTCAACGCGCTCTGGTTGGCGACACGTTTAATGATGAGCAACGGAGCAATGACCTGTCAACCGGCCATCACATTAGACAGTCCGCATAAACGTCGCCGTTGTAGAAAAGCACAAACCTGAGTTTCGGCGAGGATGGGCAAGAAGATATCCGCAGCGTGGTTTTTAGCGCCCCACGGTCCAACAAACAACAACGAATTCGCAGCGTAAAGTGCGGAAGACTCGATAAGCATGGTGATGATGGCCTTGTAAAGCCCAGTGAGTCCACTTGGTGACCCCATGGCAGAGCGAATTTCCCTGTTGTGCAGGACGAGCCGGGTGACGATCATCAGGGTGAGGAGAATGTTGAGTGAAATCGAAATCGAAAAGTATGGAAGGCCAAAGTCGATGGCGACGGAGTTCCAGATGCTGCTATTCGGTTGCGATGTCTGGTAGATGAGTATGACACCCATCGCTATATTAACGACGTTAGCCCAGAGTGCCGCAGCCGGTTTGTCGAGAATCGCAGTACGTACACACAGAGGCAAGGTACATGAGGCCGGGGAAGATGATGACCCAGATATTCATGGTGTAGATCACGTAGCAACGATAGAGCTAGAGGAGTTGGCGTTAGACATCTGGCCAAGCGCACGTAGCATTAAACAAAGGACCGACCAAAAGACCATCGGCTAACCAGTTGTTCAAGAGGAACATGAGATTTGGGACAACACTGAGCGCCTTGGAGTAGATAAAGAACTGGTATCCAAGCGGCCCAGGTGGTAACACGCCCTCTACACCAGGGAATTCGCGGTTATCGATGAAGGAGATGGATTGAACGTTGAGATTCATCCCGGTGAACACGGTCACAAACGTGAACATGACTGTGGTGTAGGCAACGAGTCCCCATTTGTTACCGTCCCTCCTGCGGTTTACGGGGTCGAGAAGTGCCGCCATGCACTGGAAGAACAGCACGACGACGACTCCTGGAATTTACCAAACAAATAAGGTGAGCATCAACGGCCGACGTGTCGGTGGGAATGCTTGGGCGTACCATAGAACATTGACCCGATGAGAATTCCCGCGAAGGTGGCCTTCTCCCCAAAGTATAGATCGTATGGGATCTTTGGAGCGTTAGGGTTATTGGACCACGGCTTGCCAGACATGGTTCAAACGTGGAGAGGGGGAAGGGCTTCGATGGAGGACGGGATCGGAGGAGGGAAGGAGGGGTTCCGGGGGGGAGACTTCGGAGTCGGTGGTGAGAGAAGACTGGGCCTTTAAAAACTCGGGAAAAGTCAATCGGGCAGTGATGGGCGCCGAATAGAAACCAAGAAGTGTCAGTCCACGCGTGGAACGGTGGACCAAGTATAGACTGGTAACCGGCCATTCGGCTATGCGAACAAAGTGATCGTACCGCTTAGGCTTAGGGGATGGTCACCAGCCTACAAGTGGGCGATCTGATCTTGATTCGCTCTTGATTCGCCAACGGCGTGGCGCCAGTGTGGCGATCTCTCCAAACCCTTTCAATCAAGGGGGCCGAGTGGGCTCGGTCTGCCATGCTGGTGGAAGTTAGGTTGGGGTCCGCAAAGTGACGGCCGACGTCAAATCCCTACACACGAGCTCTCGTCCCATTCTGCTCGCGCGTCCAAGAGGGGAAGGTCCTCGGGGTCCTCGCTGATGGAACTAGGACGGGTTGCAATAGCCAGCCAAGAATGCGCTTCAAGTGTTTGTGACGAGGCGAGAAGTCTCCGGAAACGGCCGGTGTTCCGGTATTCACCATTCAAAGCGGGCTGGATTGTGCGGATCGAAGGCAAAAGGCGCCGGGTGGGCGAATCTCTCGACATGCACTGTATACCCACTGAGTTGTGGCCAAAGGATCCATGCCCAAGCAATTGGACAGAGGGGACGCTCTGGTGATCGTAAAATGTAAGATGAGGGAGAGGGGAAACGCCACCATTGAGCCGATCAATCAGTCGCCCACCGAAAAGGGATGACGCACTCCCCTTTCATTCATCTCTGGAACTACCAATGTTACACATGGGGCGGGTCCACTGTGTCAAACCTGCTCCAAGTCACCAGCAGAATCACATTCGGTTCCTTTCCCACCGGTCGAACATACGACCGGATTCCCCACCGCACATACGGATAATCTTTTAGCAGTTGATTGATGAGAACTTTCCGGAAGTTTGGAATTCCAGAATAAGTCTCCAAGAAGGCGAAGTTTTTGGTAATCTTTCTGATCAAATTCCTGATCAAGACTTCTGCGGCGCTCGCGACGCACCCTCTCACTGTGCGCAGTGCTTGGCAAGCTTCTCCGGCCTAACTTTGCTCGTCACCAGCTCCATCTCTTCCCAGCTTACACAGCCTGGTGTAACAATTCCACCTGTCACCTTTGATCCGAAGCAGCTACCAGCGGTAAAGGAGAAGGAGCAATCTGACAAACGTCAGTAAATCCCGGCCTTCCAACGAATTGACTGCCCCAGGGAGACGATCCACATTCGAGGCGCGGATCTCAAGGCACAGGAACCAGAGGGTTAAATGTTTTGGGTTACAAGGAAGGCCCGCGCGCAAACCAGTAAAATCCGTTGGAGGTTGTTAATCGCCCGCAGCCACCGCGGGCCCAAACACAATGCACGGGAGTTTCAACCGACATCTTGAAAGCTTGGCGGTCCAACTTGAAAGGGAGAATCTTCCACCACCTACAACACGAAGCTGTATTCCCTCCAAGAAGGGGGGTTAAACCACCGTTGGTGACACTGGTGGGTTCCTCGTGCTTCGTTGTGAGCTTAGAGCGGCAGACACCCAGAGGACCCAATAGATTCACGAGTTGAATCGTCACCGTAGAGTAGATGTTATAGTAGCACTCTACTTCCAGTTAATACCTTGCTTCGAACTATGTCCCCATGAATCAGGAGATGATCATGATGCCTCCCAACCCGACAAGGTCGGGCTTCAACCGCCCAAACCTCCATAGTCTATGCGGAAATTAGATTGGCCACCAACCACCAGCCACGGGGCCTACCACTATACAGTATTCATCTGCGGCCAAATTACCGCAGTTGTGCGCGGCGCACAGCGATCACAGAATGGCAGACTCCCCAGTCCCGGAGGAGTAGTGTTGTATCCCACTGATGTAAGGAGGCCGAGTGCACGTGGGCCGAGTGGAATCTAGAGTTTGCCTCCGCTCCCTCGCAGAACGGAGTACTGACATGGATGGTCGGGAGAAGGAGAATGGTGTTTCCTCGCGGCCGTCGGACACGGACTCTGGTCATCACTGCGGAGGGGCGGCATGGGACAACTCCTCCCCCGCCAAGGTCGTGTCGGAGATACGGGACACACCTCCCTCTCCTCGCGTTTCTCCTCAGCCTGGGCGGGTGTGACGGACAGTTCCGACCCCCACCTGGCACGGCATCAGCAAAACCGTCCGATTGCTGTGGCGCTGTGCGCGCCATAGCGATCCATAGCAACGATCACCACAGACATACCCTTTGGTGACACAGAAGCTCACAGTGCCACAGAGACTCCGGACGGTTTTGCTGATGGGGGGACGGCAATCGGCCACAATTGGCAATCACCGTAACATTCGTGGTTCGCGGAACCTCCTACGATTACCCTAACATGCGAATGGAAAACGTACAATGCATACGCAAGTGAGAAAGACACCCAGAGGGGATAATGTGGAAATGTAATAAATGGAAAAGGCACGGAAGGGGGTGACGGTCGGTCCGAGGGAGGTGGGAATGGCCCGGTCGGATGAAAACCCTTTTGAACCTTATCCCAATGGAGATCGTTTGTTGCCCCAGCTTCAACCAAACCTCACCAGTCCTTCCCTTACGCATCCGCCAAACTCACCGGGTGCCCACTATGGGGTACCTCGAAGTTCCGTTTACGTTCGGTTCGACCCGCCCAAACTCTAGAATTTGGTTGGTAGCCGTCCTGCTTGAACTGAACTTCGAGAAAAATAGGGGTACCACTTCACTTACTGGCTCCCCTTTGTTCCCGACGTTGAACGAGCCGGTACGTCCCGTGAGGGTAGTGTCGCTCATCAATACGCCCTGGTCGGCGATTCGTTGGATGGTGAGTAGTGGGCAACGGCCTGTCCAATCCACAATCACATCAGACGACTTGTCTGGAGACCCAGGTCATGGAGAAGGATAAACCTGAGTCTCGGAGAGGACCGGCAAGAAGGTATTCCAGTCGCCAAAAACGAGCTCACAGTATCAAGTGCAGGAGACCCAACGAGCATGGTGGCGATGGTTTTGTACAACCCGTCGATTTTAGCTGGAGACCCTGTGGCAGTACGAATGTTCCTGTCGTGCAGGACGAGCCGGATGGCGATCATCAGGGTGAGGAGGATGTTGAGTGAAACTGAAATCGAAAGGTACAGAAGACCGAAGTCGAGGATAGCAAAAACCCAGTAGCCGCTCCCTATGGCCTGGGATACGAGTACCATGATACCCGTTGCCATATTGATGACGTTAGCCCCAAGCATCGCCCCGGGTTTGTGGAGAACCAGAGCACGTCCCGCACAGATGAGGAACATAAGGAAAGTGACGACCCAGAGGTTCATGGCGTAGGTCACGTAGCAACGGTAGAGCTAGAGGAGTCAGCATTAAACATCTGGGTGAGTGAGCACAGCGTAAAACGTAGAACTCACCAAAGAATATCGGCTAATGCCCTCCCCTTCTGTTATTGGCGGGGTTAAACATCCCAACCATACATTGAAAGAAGAGCATGACGACGATTCCTAGAATAAACCGAGCAAATAAATTGATGTCGGTGAGGCGGACGTGCAGGTGGGGGTGTCCCTGGCGTACCACGCAGAACCGAGGCGACGAGAATTCCAGCGAGGTTGGCCCCCTCCTCAGAGTAAAGATCGTATGGGATCTTTGGAGCATCAGTACTGTTCCTGAGCGTCGGACATGGTTCAGGCGTGTACAAGGGGGAGAGGGTTCCGGGGCAAGCCCTCGCGTGGGACCTCGCAGACGGGGAGCTGGTACGGGCCCACTTTTGGTTCGCCAACGCAACCTGCGACAATCTCTCCTCGCCCCCTAACGAGCGAAACCGAACAACTCCGGTATATCGTACTGGCGGAGGTTGGGTTGCGGCTCACCAGGCGACGATCGACGATCAACAGCCGATCCCAGCACATTCAGCTTGTGCGCCGAGTGGAAGAAAGACACCGAAGAGTCATTGCTGATGGGGGGGGCGGGACGAGTTTTGATGGAAAGTCGGAGGCGCGTTCCAGCGGCATTGGACGTTTCTGGCCTCGGGGAACAGCCGGCCAACGTGGTATGAAAGAGGGCGCCGGGTATCCTCCCTGGCCGGACGCAGTGGTATGCGAAGCTACCCACGTCTTCCGCGATTGTGCAATCATCTGGGATGAAATGGAGGTCATCGTAGGGTGTCGAAGAGGGAAGTAAAAGTAGATGTGCATTCAATCGATTCGTCCGTCGTTCCGCCGCATGGCCTACCAGGCAGTCGCTTGCTCGTTTATAATTATACATATATGCGGGTGTTCCCCCTGTCACTACTCACATACAACGGTGACAGTGACCCGAAGATCTTCGCCATAGTGATCGGCTCCATTTCATCCTCTACAAACCAGGGAACAACCACGGCTGACCGCCGTTGTGTTGCAGGCGCCATGAACAATAATATTGTCATGCCACAGATCCTGTAAGAAACCGCCTGAAACAGTCATCCGTGCGGCGAGTCCACTCGCAAAAATTCCCCTGAATTCGCAACGGAACCCGTCCTTGGGCCCCAAGCCTCGCTTGCTCAACCCCCCAGGCGGTGGCAACCCAGAACACGTGAATCTGTGGGTGAACTGGGACGGCGAGCGTAGGCTTCCCAGGTGTATGTGTGACCCTAGAAACTGGTGGGAGAGTCGTCCCCTCCGCAAAAGAAGAAAAAAAGGGAAAAAATACCGTTCCGTTTTCTCCCTGCGTAATATAACGGAGAGCGAAGAAGCCTGCCCGGGAATTCAGGATGGTGGATGAGGGACAATGGATCTTGCGGAGCCCCGTGGTAACCGCGCTGGTAACCAGTGCGGGCCAAAGGCGAGGGATTCCCGGAATGACCTCCCGCCAGTCGTCCAGAAGGGTTGGTTTTACGCCTTAAATACCGGTCGCTAGCCTAGAGAGGTGTTCAACGTTGTATTCAACGTTCAACAAACGACCCACCTCGCCGACCTCGTTCCGCAAGCGGAACGACAAAGCTTCACCTCACAAAAGACCATGAAACTATCCACCAAGCTGTTTGTGGTTGTCTTCGTCTTCGTCGTTGTTGTCCAGACGGCCCCAGCTCCAGATGTCGGTGAGCTCAGATCCATCCGCGTCCGTCAAACCGTCTGTGCGTGCACTGATGGCGGTGCGGTGTGCAGGAGGCTCCACCCCCGAGTGCGGGTATAAACCGACGATGGGCAATTGCTTCTAAATTCGATCCTTCGGCTGCCTGGATTCCAGAAACCGGGTGTGTTGTGAGGTCTTTCGCAAATCTGGTCACCAGGTGACTTACTCCGTGGTTTCCCAGACACCAAGCGCCGGATGCGGGCTGGAGATTCTTTTGAAAACTACGAGAGCGTGTTTGAGATCGATAACCATGTAACATCTGCGCCGTGTGTGTGGATATGCACTAGTTGATACCTGGTACCCCGAAGAGACCGTGTTCCAGCGTCCGTGCCAAGCGCTGTTGAAAGCCACCGAGAGCGTAACGCCGAGTGAGAAACTGGGAACGTTCCTTTCGTTCCCGTCGTGTATGCTCGGGAAGCGCCATGCAGACGGCAAGTTGCGAGGAAGACCCTCTGATCCTAGGATGTCTGGGCTCGGCTAAACGGAGAACAAAGGTCAAATAGGGGCTCTTGACAGATGAACCGAGATTCTCCCTTCCTAGGATCCCGGCGCCAGTGCTAAACGTTGATACCCTTTATCAGCATCGCTGGTCGCTAGACCGGAGATGGGGCGCGGATGAAGGACCCGAAGAGATGACCCACGGCGGCTGTAGTTGGCTGTCCTAACACCGCGGGCAGTGGACAATATGTCTGTTGAATAAATAGTGATTTTATCCTGAAGTGTGAACCGGTATCTTCTGAAAAGCGCAGTCGAAGAAATAGAAAGAAAACGTAAAGTTATTCGGGAGCCAGCCAATGAGATTCGCTCCCGATTATTTCTTCTGCATTCTTTCAACGTTTGTTCGATTCCTTTGTCCTGAAGAAAATGGTTCACTTTTCAGAGCAAAATCAATATTTATTCAGCAGGTATATAGCTCGTTGCCCGCCGTGTAACTTGAGAGAGCCAAAGTTCCGTGTTATTATCGTTTGTTTGTTCCCGATCTCGCGTAAGCGCCCCATTGACGCGCGGCAGAATAAATCGAGTGGCGTGGGCGCCTCGCCGCCTTCCTCAGCCCACCACCTCGTGCGAACCGGGAGTGTAAAATCTCGAGTAAAGTACGTCCCCTTTTCTTACTGCCCGATCCAGACATCTGGGCATGGTGCTAACGCTAGGTCCGTCGTTGTAGCGTGCGACCCATAACAGGCGTTGTCTGAAAAGACACTTCGCTGCCCCCAACCATCCACCAATATCCGAACTGCTCCATTCGGTTGGAGCGTCCCCTCCCATACTTTCCTCTATTCTGGTCCTCGGACCCCATTTTCCCCCCTCACTTGCCTCGTCGGTAGACGAGTGTAGTCCACCCGCGAACTTTGGAACGTAACAGTTCCCGAGGAGCCCATAATGCCGAGAAGGCGGGTGGTGGTACGTCTCATCCGTTGACTCCAAGACCTCCAACGTTCTAAGAACTCACACGCGTAACCCTCCCTCTCCCCCGTCCCGATATTTCCAGGTGTCTCGCGAAATCAATTAACCCAGGTCCAGCTTATCGATCTTTGTTCTGGTTCCCTTTCCTGACAAGAGATACGGAATAGACGACGGATTCGAATTCGTTCGTTCGTTCCAGATCCTGGGCGATGCGGCCTCTTCTCTCGATAGTATAGCAAGCGATCGCAAATGACCTTTCTGTACACTGTCAGCTTGTGCCGGAATGTCATTTGTTTCCCCAAAGCAAACCCGCGTTCGTGAGTATGTGACTTGAGTTCTCGTGCGTATACCCGGATTATGGTTGGCTCGACAGATTTGGTCCTGCGTTTCTCATCGTTCCGCCATTGACAGACCTCGAGGCCGTTTGATGTCTGGATGCTCAAACTCTCAGTCTCCTCTCTCGTTGGGTTCCTGGATTCGGGCGCGTTGAATGTGCGTTTAAAACGATCTGATAGATCAGACCCGTCCGGTCATGGGAGATGTCAGAAACCGTTGGTGTCCTCAAGAATACTAGTATATGGTAGGATCTTAGGTAAGCCATTGTTCCTTTTGCGACTAGAAAATGGCCCAAGGGTTTTTTTCTTTCCTCTTTTCTTTAGCCCATTCGTTCATGCCTGGAAGAGTCTCTCTGACTCGAGTCTTTCGTCTCTTTTCGGGTCGTTTGCTCGAGCGTACGTCCGTCCTCTCCATTCTTCACACTTCATTTCGTCGATCTCGCCGATCTCATTTTGGCTCGCAGGAAGTGGACGAAAAAACCCCTTTCAGTTCTTGGGATCCTTCCACAGGGGGTATCTGAAGATGAATCTCGTCTGTATGACTCTCCTCCTCGTCGGTCGGTACTGGAAAGCTTTAGCTGACGAAATCCGGTGAACCCGAAGCACGCGCCGCTCTGGTGTTCCGCACCGTGGGCGGTGTCGGGAGATGAGCACTTTGTGTGTAATGAATGGTTCGGCCGCTCTCTTCACATCTCGTATCCAATTCAACCCGGCTTACTGCGAACGCCGACACTCTTATCTCCGTTCGACGATTCTTACAGGTGTCTCAAGGAAATAAATTACCCCAGGTCATTCTCCACATCGTCGTCGTCTGTCGTTTGGTTGCTTTCCGTTCTGGCCTGTCCCACATCCGTCAGAGTACAGTCCCAGAGGACCCTCCCCCACTCCTCTTGTCTCTTGTTACGACCCTACTCGCGTTTGTTCTCGGAACATAGGCGCACGGTTACGCCTCGGGTGACGACGCACGGCATGTGTAACCCTTTTCGCAAAGTTGTAGACGAGTTCTCGTATACTCCCGGTCAATTCTATACAGAACCGACGCATCGTTTTTGCGGAATATGCCATCACGCGCACGTCCCCACTGCGTACATTCTTCGGAGTCTCCGGGTCTCCAATTCTCTCCCTCGTTCTATCGACCGGGAAAGGCCAGAGATGATCCGGATGAGGTCATCTGAATTTCTTTTCGTCGGTGTATAAAAGCCTAGGATAACAGCGCTTACCCCCTCCCCCAGCACCCTCACCGGTGCTCACATGAACTAACAAACGTTCGCCTGTGCGTGTACCCACCCCACAGCGGTGCCCCCCATCTAGCTGACCACGATTCGCCGAACGCAAGGTACCGGTCGGTTGTCAAACCCGATTGGTATAGGCGGACCAAAGAACCTCTACGTTACTCCATCGATGTGGCTGGGTTCGATGGCGCCTCGGTGGCCGTGAGGCATGCCTGGTGCGCGTGCCCAACGCTCATGCCGTTGCGCTTTTGGAGCACCTTCCACACCAAGAGTAGAATAACTGTTAAACATCAATAAGCTGATTCGACTTCGGACACGCACTACATGTACGCGTCCGATCTCGTGAAGCGGATGATTTTGACCCAGCAAGTCTTCCCCTCCTCCAGACGTGATTCCACGAGGCTTACATGCGTTGCATTCCAGACTTGAAATTAAATACCCCAGGCCCCTTTCACCTGACGTTCTGTACTTGACACGGTGTACATAATGGAATGTCATTTCACCTCTAGGCTCTAGCCTTCGGAAGGACCGATTTTGCCACCCCTGGTGTCAGAGACCCTGGGATATTCAAACTTCAGACAGGCTAGGTCGGAGTTCCGTCCGAAGCAACCCATTGCCTTCGGTTCCATCGTACCGAGCCGTCTGTAAGAATACGGTTGATGATCGTCTGAAGAGTCGATTTGGACCCAGTGGTCGATTACGTAACGGTGGGGTATATATTCTTCAAAAGTGTGGCTTATCTCTTCCTTCCCTTAGCACAGTAATCACCGCCCTGTTAGAATCTGCGTAGCATCGGTGTGTGTCGCGGATGGGCGGATATTGGACTGCTGGACTCGGATTACTGACCTCTTCCTCTTCGTAGCCCACGTGTCAAGAAAACCCCCGCCTCGAGCTTCGTCTCGACCTCAAGTGGAAGGGGGTTTTAGTGATGCGTCCAGATTCCAACTTGAAGATACTCTCCCACCTACCCGTACCTAACCGTGCGGATGATGGGTTGAGAAACAGAGCACGTCGTGACCACCTACGCTGGTTTCACTTCGTGTCCCAGACCCCTTGCAGGCGAATACAATGTGTTCGCAGCCGCACTTGGTCGCAGGAGGTCATTCTGCGGTACCAACCGTAGAACTTGACCTCGTAATTAGTTGGTGATTACGGTGGTGAGTGCTCGCCTTCCCATTTCCCGTTCCTCCCACGCGTTCCCTATCTATCTTACCCTTTCCCTGGTTCCCCTTCCACCATACTTTCCTTTTCTCTGTACCGTTCAATTGTTGTACGTCACCCGGTCTCTCACACACGTTCCGGGTCTTCTCTTTTGCGTTAGACTCAGCCAAAAATCAATTACCCCAGGATCCATCTGACGTTCTGTACCAAGTCAAGAAGTAATAGAATGCCAGATATTTTCGATCGTCCCTCCCTAAATCAACCTCGTGTGTGATGTGCGGGCCTGAAACGACTAGACCTTGACAAAATACATAGTCAGGGTTATCGGTACGAATGTGACGAGGAGCCGATAGAATGGCCACGAGTCTGGACGTGTGCGCATCGGCTCGACGGCCCCGGTCGACGCTCTCCCCCGAAAATGGAAGTGTGGCTGGATTACCTAACACTCCTGGTAGGTATAAAACCGCTGAGGGGAGTCGACGAGGGCTCTCCCCATCCACCATGTCAGACATATAGCGATGACCCTCGGGTCTCGCTGAAACCCCCCCATCGTGAGTGTCGTTGCTTCAGGCTGTTGCGTTGATCCCCGCTAATGCGTCGCATCTACCAGCAAATCAAGCAGCCCAAGATCCCCTCTCCACCAGATGCCAGTGTAAACCCTCCCCTCGAGCACACTGTAACAACCCTTACTTTTATGGGACTCAAACCCGATTTGGAAAACAGCACCATGAGTACAAATTGGGTTTCGTTTCGCGTTCCATTGTTGTTTCAGTAGTACAGACGCTTGATTTATACTGCTTCGCCCACTTCATGTCTTTACCTCCAGCACCTGGTTCGTAGGGTGTTTAGGTTAGATAGATCCCAGAGGTCGAAATGCATCACATGTGGATGGCTGCTCACAGAATCTTGTATTCGTGGACGACGTGCTCTTGACCGCCAAAGGGTATGTTCGCGCCGTTCTATCGAGATTTTGATTACATGAGCCCTGAGGGAAACCGAGGGGCAGAGGTTAGGAATCCACTCACGAGATGCCTGCCGGTTTTGCCAGGCACATCTATCCCGTTGATGTTCCCAAGAGCATGGAACAATTTCTCTCCATTGGATTCATATCCCCCCTCGACGGGACGGCGACCGGGTGGGATTTCAACGCCTTTGATTGGGACCCATTCCATATCGGGAGTGATGGGTAGGAGATCGTACCTCCCGTGATGGTCAATTTCTGTGCCGCCGTATGGGACACGACATGGAGGGTGAACAGAAGGAGCGATCTTGCAAGGATGAACGGAATCGTCGAGAATCGCGGAACCAACATAGATCGGGCTCACTCCGTTTGCGTCCACGCAAGCGGGTGGTCCGGTCTGACCGGGAGGAGGGAACTCGGCATTCGAGGCTAGGGGGATACGAAAACCAGATGGGGGCGGGAGGTTTTTTCGAGGGGGGAGCGGCTGATCCTGTTGACGATCTATGCCCCCGCCGCGATCGTGGAAACCCCTTTCGCCGCCGCGTTCGTCGCCGCGGTCGAAACCACCAGGAAAGCTCGGGGGTGTAGGGAACTGATGCTGCGGAGCTGGATTGAAGTGGTGAGGAGTTGGGTTTGGGAAGTCGGGATCGATTCTAGGTGGACGCTGGTCGTAAATAGGTTCCCCGCCGGAGGATTCGCGGCGGAACCAGGGGACGTCGTTTGGTTGCTGCATGGTTGTAGTCGGTTGTAGTGGAACTGTGAAAGGGGAGGTCGGGTAAGTCGCAGCAGATATAACTTTCCCCACCGAGGTGTGACGTCACGCCCGGATTGTTCCTGTTGGACCGGTGAACTCATATTTCAGAGCGATCTTCTCGTTGGAGCTTGCGGAAAGTTTGGTAGACTCGCGCGTCCTCGCCTTCGAGGGTTTGAGCATCAACATTACAGGGTGAGAAGTTTTCCGTTTTTTTTTGTCGCCCAATGACCACAATTAGAGCAGTGTGTATAGTACGGTAAGAAAACTTTCCAACCAGACCCTTCATCTCGTTCACCACACCCGGGCGCATATAAGGATAATCGCCGGCCATCACGAGCGAAATGGTTTGGCCGCCCGAAGTTTGGTGGGACCGAGCGAAGAAATTTGAGACACCCATAAATGGGTGTCCTGCGTTTTACCAAAAGATTGATTCGATATTCTCATTCTGACCGTCTTTGTCGGACGAAATGATAGATGGTAGGGTGTCACCATCGCAGGTAATGAGATGGACCTGGCGTATGGTGTCTTGCATGATACGGCTCCTGACCGCATCCTGGATGGATCCATCGAAAGTGGTGCTAAAATCGCATTCGGGTCCAAACGGCACGAGTTCTAGGGGGCAGATCCGGGATGATGATAACGCTTCCCCCAGAAACTCCACAGTTCCAGGGTTAGCGATGCGACCTCGAACCAGTGGTGGCAAACGAGGAGGAAGTCGCAAGAGCCCTTTTTTCATCTCCAGAAGTCCCGGGGGTGTACTGATATATCCCCCTCCCGAACGAGGCTCAGGACGAAGATGTGACCGAGGATTTCGGGGTGCGCGCGTGGATGTATTCAACGACGAATTCCGGGCGCGTTTGAACTTGATTATGTCCCCTTCGCTCTCTTTTATCTGCTTCTCCAGGGCGCGTATCGAGCAGATGCTGGTCTCGCGACCCATCCTGGTGTCCACTTTGTGTCAGTGTCGCGAAACACTTCAGAATATGTCTACGCACATCGATGCGGATGATCGCCTCCGATTTTGGGGGACTGGTGGCTCGTGCTTGTGGGCGTTTGAGGGGAGGTTCATAGTGAGTTAGAAGGTGACGGTGGTGACGGAAGGCAAGGTGCAAGTTGACCGAGGTGGACTGGTGATTGGATCCCATACGTTGTTCCGTATTTGGAAGCGGGCTAGCCTTGTCAGACAGCTGGGATCGCGAGTTGCCGACAGTCTCTGATGGTTAGAACCGATTGTGCTGAGGTTGGTTGGCCGAACTCCGCCCACGTCCTGGAAGCATCTGGTACGTGGACAACCTGCGATGTGCACTAGATACCATGGTTACATTGTGTCGTGGGTACAAGCGTGATGCTGCATGGGCGGTCGTGAGCGGAGAGTCGAGGTGTTTAGCGTCCAGAGCCAATCGAAAGTATCGGGACCGCAAGGCAACTTGCCCATACTCTGATGGAACGAACGCTCGGACGCGTTACGGGCGCCTTGGCCGAATAGATGAGTGATTCCAGCGGCATCAACGAAAGAACTACATAGCCCCCCAACGGACATCGTGAGGTGACCTGGTGTTCAAAATTAGCAGGGGAGGTCGTCGGTGGCCACGCCCCCGTCACAGTTGAAGCCACTGGGGAGTTGAGGGGATCGGGGTTGCTAACCGAAAGGTTTAGTATCTATACCCAAACGGTGCTGGTGAGCGGGTGTCACCCTCCCCTCGCACGTCTGCATTGGGATTCTGTTTCTGGGGACCATATTGAGTGTGGGGTTTCCGTGGCCATAGAAGGGCGGGCGTGTGGGGTTCGCAATCACGCGTTGGGACCGCTCCGTCATCAATATCATTGGAACTATTTGGCAACATGCTCGTGCTCTGACGGAACACGCGTCCTGACCGCACAGCTAATCGTTGGTACCGTCAGAACCGACAAAAGAACTGGGCCCCAATCACAGAAAGGTAACCCGGCGTTTAGGGGGGAG